>Ga0123353_10019118_pt1 | contig 10165 bp, 11 predicted proteins | sample TergutLab28metaG_3_FD_92763 | JGI IMG/M metagenome (GOLD analysis project Ga0123353, IMG submission 92763) | Labiotermes labralis P3 segment gut microbial communities from Petit-Saut dam, French Guiana - Lab288 P3 | ecosystem: Host-associated > Arthropoda: Insects > Digestive system > Gut ...
GCGGTTGAGGGCTGAGGCAAAAGGGGGTGTTATAACGCCACAAGACATTGGCAGTATTGCCGGTAGATATAAGCCATTTGAGTGTGTCGAAGCAATGCAAGCAATAAGCGCGTTTTTGACAGAAAACAATCAAGATTTTGAAGTTGTTTCGTTACAATATCCGCCTCAACCACGAGGCTTTGTAGTTAGCATTTCTCGCGGAGGTAACGAAGCAATAAGCACTAATGGCTTTCATACGGGTGTATTATATAAAGAAATCGTATATTGCAATATTCATCCATATGGATTACCATTAGTAATGTGGTTAAACGATTTTGATGGAGAAGGCTTTTGTGTAATTACTCCATCGAAATATCAGCATTTGAAAATACAAAATTAGAAAGGTGAATGTTATGGATAGATTCGATTCAATATTATTAAGGATTAAAGAAAGACCTGGCGTATATCTTGGCAAACCTTCGTTAAAGCGATTGTCAGCATTTCTTGGTGGGTATTTAATTTGTATGCATGATATAACGAAGGATCGTACTATTGATTTTTATCCTGGCTTCCAAGATTATATACAACAAAGATATAGAATTACATCTACACAGGGTTGGGATAAAATTATTGATTTCTTTTGCATTAAAGATGAAGAAGCTTTCTATAGGTTTTTCGAACATTTGGATGAATTTTTAGAGCAACAGGGCAAACCAAAGTTGGGCGAAGAAAATCAGCTGCCCCCCGATTAACCACCACCCACTCGCCGCCCGCAGACGCTTTACCCTGACCTTGTACTTAACCTGACCGACCAGTTGACACAACTTCAAGGCGACTTGGTTAATACACTATCCATGATTGATAGCATACAACACCAGTTGGATGAAGTAATGCAAGAGATAGAGGTGTTGAGGGTGTTGGCGGAAGCGGGAGAGGGTGAAAGTGATGTCGAAAATGAGGAGTTGAGCGAAGATGAAATAGAAAACGCTATAGAGAGTATAAATGATAATGATAAAAATCATATACTTCAAGATAAACATAACTGGGATAAACTCGTGCCTGATCCTAAAGACCCAAATAGTTGGCATAAAATCGCAACTATTATTTACACTGTACTTAAATATGGACAAAATGAGCCTTATAAAGGGGTTCGTTCAAAAGCTTTCGAAATCGGCGGCGAGATTATTCAAGTAACATATAAATATGTAGATGGTATTCTTAGAATATCGGATGCATGGGTAAAGAACTTACCTTGATTTGTAATTAGGAGGTATATATGGAACAAGAAATATTTGAGAAAATAGTCATGGATAAAATATTAGATTTTAACGAGGAGCCATTTATAACTTTGAAGAAGCAATATCTATCTTCTACTATTAACTCACGCGAATTTACTGGTCGGGGATTTTTCACAGAATTTTCAATACCAGACGAGTTAGCTGTTAAAGGAATGGGTGGTCTTGTCAGAGATGTAATAGCTAAATTCGAAGATTCAGATATGATTTATCTATTTATTCTATTTATAAATGATGGAAAGATAGATTGCTTAGAAGGCGTTACTGGATTTGGGGCTTGGGAATATAATTACGACAAAGCTATTTTGCAGTATGATTTTGGTGATAGGCGGTACCACGAAATTGTAGGATACCCCACCACGGACTAACCCTCACCCCTTGTAGGGGCGGCGACTCGCCACCCTTGATCGCTTTACCCCGATCTTGCACTTAACCAGACCGACCAACTGTCTGTTTTTGACTGTTTTGAGAAAAAATAGAAATCTCACCATTGACATCCAATTCTTCCGGTGATATAATCAACAGCAAGTATAAACCCTATAATAAAACAAATTTTTTGGAGGAGTAAAAAATGAAAAAACGTATCCTATCCCTTGCGTTAGCTTCGCTCATGATTCTCGCAATTCCCGCATTCGCGACGGAGGACGCGCCTGCGCCTCTCAGCCGCGCCGATTTTATTGTCGCGTTGTATAATGCGCTTGACGAACCGGTATCTGACGGAGAGAACCCGTTCAGTGACGTAGCGGACGACGCTGAATACGCCAAAGCTGTCGCTTGGGCGGCTGAAGCCGGCGTTGTAAACGGAATGGGTGACGGCAATTTCGCACCCGAAGACACCGTTACCCGTGAAATGGCGGCAACCATCATGCTAAACTATGCCAAAAGCAAGGGCGCGGCAAGCAGCGGATTGATGATTTCATTAGGCTTTTTGGATATGGAGTACATATCGGCATGGGCGGCTGAGGGTGTAATGTTCTCAGCGCAGTACCAGATTATTGAAGCAAAAGACGGTGGGTTTGATCCACAGGGTACTGTAACAGCCGAAGAGGCGTCCGCATGGGTCGCGCAACTTATTACATTGAAATTCGATGAAGTTGAAGTAGAACCGCCTGCTCCTGTGGAGTTGTCAGCGCTTGACCTGTACAACAAGGCGAATGCGGCTTTGCGGAACATAGATTCCGTTGAGATGGAAATGGACATGGATATGACCATTGAAGCCGACGGTGAGACTATAAATATGCAAATAGTCAGCAATATTCGCCAGGTTATGAGAAGTGAGACTGACATAGACATGGCTATGGACATGAAAATGTCTATGTTGGGTATGGACATCAATACGAAGATGTTCTTCAGAGACGGCTTGTTGTATACGGAAATGATGGGCCAGAAGATTAAGGCACCCATGCCAATCGAAGAAGCTATGGCACAAGCCAACACTGACATGATAGATTTCCCTGAAGCGGCCGTTAAAGACATGGCAGCCAAAGATGTCGAAGGCGGAGTTGAAGTGAGCTTTACATTGATTGGCGCGTTTCTCAATGATGAGCTTATCAAGCAGATGGGCAACATGGAGGAATTATTGGACGATGATTATGTGACTTTCACTTTTGGCGATGTTACATTAGTAGCTGTCATCGGCGAGGACAATACTTTTAAGAGCTTGAGAATGGCGTTTGTGTTTGACATGGAAATAGACGACGAGATGGCACAGGCTGAATGCGTGATTGACATTATGTTTATCAAATTTGGCGGCGTGATTGTCACTTTCCCGTCTGATTTAGATGATTACATAGAGATGGACTAATAAACTGAATAATAAAAACGGGTGGGGTTATCCCGCCCGTTGTTCATAACTCACCATTGACATACCACCCCGCAGATGTTATAATCGAACAGCGGGTGTAAACCTATCAACCAATTTTGGAGGAATGAGAAATGAAGAAAGTTCTTTGCGCGCTGCTGGTCGTACTGATGATATTCACGCTGGCATCCTGTGCTACAGATACCGGCAGGGATATATATCAGCTTTACGTCAGAGCGAACGAAGCCATGCAGGGCATCGATTCACTGGATATGGACATGGATATGGACATGACCATCAGAGCCGACGGTGAAGTCATGGACATGAAAATTGCCAGCAATATCCGTCAGGTAATCAGAAGTGAGACGGATATAGATATGGCTATGAACATGAAGATGTCTATGATGGACATGGACATCAATACAAAGATGTTCTATAAAGACGGCGTGTATTACATGGAAATGATGGGTATGAAAATGAAAATGCCCATGCCAATCGAAGAGATTATGTCACAGGTTAACACCGAGGTTATCGAATTCCCCGAGTCCGCCATTAAAGACATGGAGATCAATGACGTCGATGATGGTGTCGAATTGAGCTTTACACTGGACGGCGCGGCTCTGGGCGATGAGCTTGCCAAACAGATGGGCAGCATGGAAGAGATGTTGGGTGCGGTTCCGTCTTACACTTTCGGAGATGTTACACTTAGAACCGTTATCGGCAAGGATGACAAATTTAAGAGTGTGAGCATGGCGTTTGCCTTTGACATGGATATGTACGGTGAGACTGTGCAGGCTGACTGTGTGATCGACATGGACTTTATCAAGTTCGGCGGCGTGATTGTTGATTTCCCAACTGATTTGGATGACTATGCGGAAGTGGATTTCTAAAATAGAATAATAACAATAAAACCCTCATACTTTGATTATGAGGGTTTTTTGTTGCTTGTAAGACGGCAAGCTAAAAGCCGATGATGGGGGAATTGTAAAAGGGGGAACGCTCCCTTTACGCAACAATAAAAAAAGGTTATCGATTTTATCGACAATCTAGTGGGGGTTGTTTTATGCGAACACGGCAGCTTAGTTGGTGGTGGTACAGCGTAACGCGCCCGAGACCCAGAAGATCCGCTGCGTTACCGGGCTCACGTATAAATTTGATATTTATTACACTTGCGGCGATAGCTCTAATTATTGCGATATTCGCTATCTGGACGCAAAGCCGTATGCGTCCTCAAGTCGAACGTCTGGCAGGAGCGCGCGTGCATAACTTAGCGGCACAGGCGATAAATCAGGCCGTAGCTGAGTCCATAGCACGCATGGAGATCATGTACGACGACCTTATACATTTTGAAAAAGACGACACGGGGCGTATCACTGCGCTGAAAACCGATATGGTGATGGCGAACCGCGTCAAAAACAATATACATGCCGCCACGCTAGAAAAGATACAGGGGCTGTCAAGCACCAGTGTAAAGATACCTCTTGGCAACCTGACGGAAGTTGATGTTTTCGTGGGGCGCGGGCCAGGAATTCCGGTAAAGATTGTGCCCATAGGCATTGTAGACGTGACGTTCAGCAATCAGTTCACATCCGAGGGCATAAACCAGACGCGCCACCAGATAATGATGAATATCGAAACCGACATCGGCGTTCTGCTGCCCGGGTTTTCCACGTCGCAGCAGGTGTCTATTCAAGTGTGCATAGCCGAGACGATAATCGTCGGCGCAGTACCGGACGCATATGCCGAGCTGAACAGAAACCCTGTGTTTGGCAGGTGAAAAGTTTGCCTTGTAAAGGTTTGCTCTTTCATGTTAACGTTAACAATGTAGCCGTCATCTATGAAGGGGTGGACGGCTGCATTGCTTTCAGCATGTCTTATAAGTATACTAAAGGCATAATCACTAAAACAGCCGCAATATTTCGGTTGATTTTCTTGTATATCGGACAAGGACCAAGCCATAAGAATATATAAATAAACAAAAAGGAGAAATTTATCATGCGATGCCGTATAGTTGACTTGCGCTGTAAAGAGGTAATAAATATCTGCGATGGCAGACGTCTGGGGTTCCCGTATGACGTTGAGCTCGACGCGCTTACGGGAAACCTTATCGCCATTATCGTCAAGGGACCTCCTAGGTTTTGGGGGATTTTCGGGAAGTGCGATGAGCATATAGTGCCATGGTGCGACATACGCCGTATCGGCGACGACCTGATAATCGTTGAACATGAACACGGAAAACACGGAAGAAGAGACATTAAGCGCGACCTGATAAAGGAAATAATAGGATAGCTCAAATCCGGGCATAATTATAGTGTTTGGCTGGAATGTAACCGAATTGGAGGACATTTTATGCTTGCCACACACGATAAATGTACCGGATGCGGCGCGTGCGCATGCGTGTGCCCTAATGCCGCGATCACCATGGAGCGGGACTCGGAGGGCTTTACCGTGCCTTTCGTCGGAGATTACTGTGATAGATGCGGGCTTTGCGGTACGGTATGTCCCGAGCTTGCAGCTGTACCGCGCCGTAAAGCCCCCGAGGAGGTCTTTGCGGTTTGGTGTAATGATGAGGAAGACAGGCTCGCGTCGTCGTCAGGCGGCTTCTTCCGCATATTGTCAAGAGAGATACTGGGGGCTGGCGGCGCGGTATTCGGAGCCGCTTTCAGAGCAGGGTTTGAACTAAAACACAGATGTGGGCGCAGTGAAGAGGAGTGCCGAGGTTTCTCAGGCTCGAAGTATCTGCAAAGCAATACTTCGGGCGTCTATAGGGAGGTAGCCGCGCTTTTAGAAGCCAAAGCTCAAACACTGTTTTCAGGAACCCCATGTCAGGTCGCCGGACTGTATGGGTATTTAAGAGGTGATTGCAAGAGTTTGATAACATGTGACCTCGTATGCACAGGCGTACCCTCACCCACTGTTTTCAGGGATTATTTGACCGGCTTGGAAAAACGGTTCGGATGCAAAGCCATACAAGTCCATTTTAGAGACAAGTCGGGAAAACGACCGCGTTTTACTGTGCGTTTTGCGGACTGCCGGATTTACTCAAAAGAGCTGTACTCTACAGATTTCGGTTATGGTTTCGGCGCGGCGATGTTTTTGCGTAAATCCTGCGGAAGCTGCCGTTATGCCGATGACAGGCGTGTCGGCGATTTTACGCTGGGCGATTTTTGGGGGTTGAAGGTACCGCATGACACAAGCAAAGGGGTCTCGCTTGTGATGGCAAACAGTGAAAAGGGGAGAGCGCTTATGTCAACGCTTCCGCCTGTATTCACTTCTGTACCAAGGGAGCTGTTCGAAGCGGTCGCCGGCAACGCGCGGCTGGAGAACCCTGTTAAGCATAGTCCGAAACGCGCCGAGTTTTTCGACGCATATACTAAGCTGCCGTTTGACAGGGCCGTACAGGAAATTATGCCGAGCAAAACTCGGAGACTAGCAGGGAAAATATACAGAGTGACAAAGAGCAGGATTGGCGGTGCGACATAAGAATAAGCTCTATTCCGCCGCGTATAACAAAGTTAACTCTTTAATTTTCTTTTCAAAAAAGTCGTCATACTCTTCATCGCCGCGGAATCTCATTACTAAATCTTTTAACGGATAGGGTTTTTCCAGTAAACTCTCTGCTGTCGTATCGTCCCATTCGGTTAGAATAAGAAACATTAGCACATCTTCAAGTAATATTTGATAGCGCTCGCCGGCGGGTGTTGTTTTACAATCTAAGAACTCACGCCATAATTTGCTTTCCAGTCTTTCTGCAATAGTAGGCTGGGTACGAAGCGGGATAATTTTACTGCGATTAAGCGTTACCATATCATCTTCCAATGTCAGTGAAACATGACTGCCGCACTTTATTCCCAGAATCGCGGTCAGATGCTTGGGTAAAATACAATATGCGTCTATAATACGAACTGTATCAACCATCCAAGCCTGCTTTGCTTTTGTTAGGCACATTTCTTTGTCGCGCATGGACACATATACATTAATGTCGTCTTCTAAACCCCATTGAGTGCACAGAGACTCAGGAAGTCTCAGAAAATTTCCGCTCTCCAATACCGCTGTAACTGTAAGCATGGTTGTAAACCCCCTTTTTTATTGTTTTATGTTATAATAACACAGTTTTTGTTGAAAGGGAATACCCAAAATAGATTTTATTATTGAAATCTTTCTAAAAATGTGCTAACATTTAAGGGGAGGTGGAAAAATATGCGGTATAAGGTTCTGATTTTAGAGGATGATCCTAGGTTTGCGGAACCGCTAAAAGTACGGATAGAGGATGATGATAAGTTTGAAGTTTTGGGTGTGACGGACAGCTCCACAGAAGCTTATAAGCTACTCAAATCAGGCGTGCCCGATGTGGTCATCGTTGACTTGCAAGTGACCGAAGGGGATGGCTATGAGTTGTTGGCGAAGATTCGTGATCCAAACGAGAATTTGCCGATTCAACCTTATGTCCTTGTCATCACTTGGTTTGTGTCTGATATGACCATGATGACACTTTCAGATGGGCTGGCCGATTACGTTTACAAAAAGCAAAACGAGAGTTATTCTCCCGAAAATATCCTAAAACACTTACATATCGTATCGCGGCAATTTCATCGAAACAGGGATAAAGAAGTGCAAGTAATTGACAGCGCCCTTGATATGGAAAGACGTCTCCGAATGAGAATCACGCGAGAGATAGATCAATTCTACATGAATCAAGGCAGCAGCGGTAAAGAGTATTTGATTGAAATCATTTACCGCACCATTCAACTTCCACAGCATGAGGATTTACAGATCGGACAAATGTACATCGAGGTAGGTAAGCTGTTTCGGAAAGAGGCTAACGCCATTGATATTTCAATCCGCCGGTTACTAGACGCCGCCTTTCTGCGCACAGACTCTAAAGCCCTCGAACGGCTATACTCGCCGTATGTTGACATCGGGCGCGGCGCGCCGAGGAATAAGGAGTTTGTCGTGTTCATTGCGAATAAAATTAAGAAAGAAAATATTTGCTGGTAGGGGCGCGCAGCTATCGGCGGCGAATAATTTATTATTATAGTTGAGAAAAAAGTTCTTGACAAAACGATAGATGGTCGTTATAATAAAAATGTGGAAACCCAGACGGTTGCCACAGGTTGATACTAACATTTTAACCGAGGCCGTTAAGCCTCAAGTTATCAGTGAGCTATCTGTTAGCGGCAGACGGCTCACTTTTTCCCTTTACCGGAGCGCACACAGTCAACTATCGCAAGGATGGTCAACACGATTGTACATATGCCCACAATAATTTCCAAAGTATGTATCAGCCTCCTTTCGAGAAAATTTCCCGCGAGGGCTGTATACACGCCTCCATTCCGCTCTCACGGGATGATAGGCAACCGTCTTTTTACCGTCACCGTCTACAAACTGGCTAAAACTCAACAGTAGCCGGTGAGTTTCCACATTGATATTATACAGTATAATACCTATTTTGTCAAATTTTATATGAGCTTGCGCAACCCCAAAACGAGAGAGCGGAAATCTATCCCGCTCTCTCGTTTTTATTATCAAATTTATAAACCAAACTTATCTTTATCCAGCGCTATTTCCATAGTGTGCCGGATCGCTCTTTCAACACGGCTTGGCGTTGTTTCATATTTTTCCGCTATAGCACAGTATATTTCCTTAGCAGTGAGCGTCGGATTATCGGCATTGTTTACAGCTGTTTCAATCGCTTCGATTAAATACCGGTATCCTTTAATATGCTTCGGAATCCCCATCTCATAAATTCTTTTTTCGATATGCTCATTCAAAACATTACCTCCTGACATATTATACTAAATTTGGTAACTAAAGATAACACAATTTAAAAATTAATGTCAACCGTTTCGACAAAATCAGTTTAAATAAGACGAAATAAGACGGAATAATACAACTGAATCCTGCTCTCATATGGTTTATGATTTAATCAGACGGAATCAGATGTCGAAATCAGACACTTTATGAAAGGGGGAAAATAACCCGGCTCTGCGGAGCCGCCCTCTTTACCGAAAGAGGGCAGGAGATGGGACTCTTGGCTCATTTCGCAAAGGAGCTGCCGCCCGCGGGCGGCTGAGGATTTTCCCGCGCGAAGCGCATTAAAATTCTGAAAGGCGAGGAGGTGTCAAACATATGTGGTTCGTCAATATTTTCACCAGAATATTTCGGAATATGTAATATCCACAACATTCACCCTCAAAAAATATTATAGGAGGTGCCAAACATATGTGGTTCGTCAACCTTTGGACTAGGCTATTTCGGAATATGTAATATATCTATACCATTTCTGCCTATCATGAGAAGACATTACTTTTTGCGAAATTTGTAGAAAGTATTGTCTTTTTCAGTTTTTCTGTTATAATAATATTTGAGGTGGCATTATGGAGCTAATCCACAGGATCATAGGAAATTTAATATTGGGCGTCTTCATACTGCTCTCGTATCACAAGATTATCGGCATTAAAACTTCAAAGATAGTTCACTTGCTTGGCATAGCTTTAGCTTTTTCAGGCTATATGTTTTTTGCGCACACATACATCTTGGAACCCGTCCGTGCTATAATCGGCACTTTAGTTTTAGGGGGATTAGTTTGGCTTTGGCAACGCTCTGTAAGCTGGGCCGGGCTGGTGCTGGCTTTTTTATTCGGGTATTTTGCGTGGCTTGTTTCAATAACGATATCGACCCCTGTAATATATTTGAACTTTGGCGATGAACCCAATCAAGTAGAATTGTATGTATCGCTATTGATGCAAGCACTAACATATTTTCTGCTTTATAAAGCCATTAGGCTAAAGAACGGCATTCCGTCAATAAACGTTCCTGAGGTCAAAGGGATTATATTCTCTGCTACTGGAATTGTGATGGCCTTTTTTGGCGGCTATCATGTGGCGGCTAACAGGCTGCATGAGGCAAATGTTCAGCTCTTTATTACGTCTTTAGCGGCACTGCTCATTGTCGCTTCGGCATCGGTATTTCTTATTGTAGTTTTCACCAAGCGATACAGTGAAAGGCTGGAAGCTGAAAAACAAAGAAAAGAATTGGAGGAAAGAAACATGAAGTTAGAAAAAGACCGCCGCGCGTTAGAGCGTCTGCA
>Ga0123353_10019119_pt1 | contig 10164 bp, 7 predicted proteins | sample TergutLab28metaG_3_FD_92763 | JGI IMG/M metagenome (GOLD analysis project Ga0123353, IMG submission 92763) | Labiotermes labralis P3 segment gut microbial communities from Petit-Saut dam, French Guiana - Lab288 P3 | ecosystem: Host-associated > Arthropoda: Insects > Digestive system > Gut ...
CGGTACCACCGTGTAGCCGCAGCGCACGCCGGTGAAGCCCGCCGTCTTAGAAAAGCTGCGGAATTCGATGGCGCAGGTCTTCGCGCCCGGCAGCTCGAAGATGCTGTGGGGCAAATCCTCCGTGATGTAAGCCTCATAGGCCGCGTCGTAGAGCAAAATACTGCCGTGGTCGTTTGCCCAGTCCACCCAGGCCTGCAGGCGCGGCCGGTCAATGGCCGTGCCCGTGGGGTTGTTCGGGAAACAGAGATAGACCAAATCCGCGTGGCGCTCGGGCAGCGCGGGCAGAAAATCAGTTTCCGCTTTGCAAGTCAGGTAGAGCAGCTCGCTCCAGGTGCCATCCTCCCGCAGGGCGCCGGCGCGGCCGCCCATGACGTTGGTGTCCACGTACACGGGATAGACGGGGTCGCAGACCGCGACGGTGTTCTCCACACCGAAGATGTCGCCGATGTTGCCCGTATCGCTCTTCGCGCCGTCGCTGACGAAGATTTCGTCGTCCGCGAGCGTAACGCCCCGGGCGGCGTAGTCGTACTGGTTGATTTTGGAGACCAGAAAGTCGTAGCCGTAGGCGGGGGGATAGCCCTGAAAGCGCTGCGGGTCGGCCATGTCCTCCACCGCCTGGTGCAGCGCCTCCACCACGGCGGGGGCCAGGGGCTGGGTGACGTCGCCGATGCCCAGGCTAATGATCTCCGCCTCCGGGTGCGCCGCGGCGTAGGCCTGCTGCTTCCGCGCGATTTCGCGGAATAAATAGCTGCCCGGTAATTTCAGAAAATTGTTGTTGACCTGCAAGGGGATCCCTCCTTATAAAGAGTGGAGTGTAGAGAGTTGAGAGTGAAGTTTTAGTGAAAAATGAAAATGCCGTGTAACTGAATTGCACAACAATTCCACTCTGCACATTCCACTCTTCACTCTGTTATTGCTCCTGCACATTCTTGATGATGTCATTGATGGTGTCCTTGACGGAGGGGTCGTTCTCCGTCGCCGTGGTGATTTCCCGCAGGGCATACATCACCGTGGTGTGGTCCCGGCCGAAGGCGTCGCCGATGGCCTTGGTAGAGAGGCCCGTCATCTTGCTGACCACGTACATGGCGGTCTGGCGCATGCGGGAGGTCTTGGCGTCCCGCTTTTTGGAGCGGATATCCGCGGCGTCCGCCCCGTAGGTCCGGGCGACCTCCTGCACAATCTGCTCCACCGTGACGGCGGGGGGCCGGTTGTCACTCAGAATGTCCTTGATGGATTTTTGCGCCGTGACGATGTTGCAGGGGTCGCCGTGCATGGTGACGTGGGCCTGCATCTTTTTGACCGCGCCCTCCAGCTGGCGGATGTTCTGGGTCAGCTTCTCCGCGATGTAGCGGACGACGTCGTCCGGCAGGTCAAAGCGCAGCACCTGCGCCTTGTTTTTAATGATGGCCATGCGCGTCTCGATGTCCGGCGGCTGGATGTCTGCCAACAGGCCCCACTCAAAGCGGCTGCGCAGCCGCTCCTCCAGCGTGAGGATGGCCTTGGGCGGCCGGTCACTGGTCAGCACGATTTGCCTGCCCACCTGAATCAGCGCGTTAAACGTGTGGAAGAACTCCTCCTGGGTGGATTCCCGGCCGGCGATGAACTGCACGTCGTCCACCAGCAGCGCGTCCGCGTTGCGGTATTTGTTGTGGAAGGCCACCGTATTTTTCTGAGAGATGAAGTAGACCAACTCGTTGGTAAAATCCTCCCCGTGGGTGAGGATGACGCTGGCGTTCGGCCGCGCCTCTTTGATTTCATGGCAGATGGCGCGCAGCAAATGCGTCTTGCCCAGGCCGGAGTTTCCATAGATGAACAGGGGGTTGTAGGAGGCCCCACCGGGATTGACCGCCACGGCCTGCGCCGCCGCGTGGGCAAACTTGTTGGAGGAACCCACCACAAACGTCTCAAACGTGTTTTCAAAGACCGCGTTGGCGGGGCGCTCCTCGTTCACCCGGTGTTTGATGGCAATCGCCTCCGCCTCGTCCACCAGCAGCACTTCAATGCGAAAGCCCAGTACCTGCTCGAAGGCGTCGCAGAGCACCCCATAGAACTTCTGCTCTATGATTTTCCGTTTGAATTCCGATATGGACAAGAGCACCCGGTTTTCGTTGAACTGGACGACTTCCAATTCCTTGAGCCACACGTCGTAGACCACCTCGGAAAGGCGCCTTTGCAGCTCTTTTTTGACCAATTCCCACAACTCGAGAAAAGTTTCCAAATCTACCAGCCTCCTCAACCCCGCATCCAATTGGGATGATAGTATAGCACAGGACCGGGCCGTTTTCAAGGAACAGATTGCCATGGAATAAAAAAAAGACGGGCCATTTTACGGCCCGCCCCTAAAAAAAACCTGATTACCTGTTGGTTGCTTTTAATTGCTCGATAATATTGATTTTCCGATTTGTCACAACCCATACCGCTAAGCTGGCCATAAACATCAGCATCGCCAAAGCCCACCAGATAAGCTGGGAACCCAGACCGGTCGCGGGGTTGTCGGAACCGTTGTTGTCGTTGGGGTTTGTAGTGTTCCCGGGATTCGTGGGGTTCGTTGGATTTGTGGAATCCACCGGTTTCGCCTGGGCCACCGCGTATAAGTTGAGGCGGTCCGCCTCAAACACCAGAGCGCCGCCCTCCAGCTTGGCGTTCATATCGGTTTTGGTCCCGTCCGCCGCGATGTGGCAGACTCTGCATTTGGATGCGTCATAGTCTTTGGGAACGGGAATGAAAACGGTCACTTTTGCGCTGAGTTGCAGGGGTTCTTCATTTTTCAGCAGAGAAAGGTGAAACAATTCGAACTTTTCCACGGTGTTGCCCAGCGCGTTCTTCGCCAGGGTGTGGCTTGCCGCTCCCTCCAAAACCTTGCTGACCACCAGCGCAGCGCCCTCCGGCAGGGCAGTGCCCTGCACTTTGATGCCTGTGGCGGCATCCGTGAGGCTGGGGATTTCGGGCGTTTCCGCCTTCATCTCCGCCACTGCGTAGAGGCTGAAATGCTCGGCCTCAAAGACCAGATAATTGTTTTCCAGTTTGGCCTGCATGTCGGTTTTTCCGGTTGCCTCAATGCGGAACACCTTGCACTTGGCCGCAGTATATCCCTCCGGAACCGGGATGGAAACGTTCACTTTGCCAGTGGGCTGAACCACGGTCTCATTTTTGGTGAGGCTGATGTCAATCAGCGTGAACTTTTCCGCGAGATCCTTCAGCAGGGTCTGGGTCAGCGTGAAATTTCCGCCCTCCGAGAGCTTTTTCACGATCAATGCTGTGCCTTCCTGGAAGGTGCCCTGAACCTTGATGCCCGTGGCCACATCCGTCAGGATTGGTTTTTCCGGCGCGGCGCTGAGGTTAATGGCCAGGGAAAGGCCCCAATCTTTTTCGCACAGTAAGTTATATTTCGTAGCGCCGAGAGAAACCGGAAGTTTTATCACACCGTCCGCACTGTTGTTTTGCTGGATTTTATCTGTTTGGCTCGGTTTGCTTGCCGTGACGGCTGCGTTACTCAAACGGGTATTATCGGAATAGTTGCCCGCCTTTACGACGATTTCGATGTTGCCGCTGCCGTTATCCTCCGCGGCGAGGATGAAATCGAGCGCACCGAGGGGCGTGACATTCAGGAACCAGGCGGCCGGCTTTTTTGTGACAAGCAGTTTCCCAATTTTTTCGAAGCTGTCTGTAAGGCTATAATCGGTTCCGTATTTGATGCCGCTTTTTCCCGGCTGTCCGTTTACGATACCCTCCAGATTCTCAATCACGGTCATATAGAAGATGTCCTTGAAGGACTGGGCGGTGGGCAGCGTATAGGAATCTTTCATCCGCAATAGAACCAGATCGCGGAAGGTCGCGTTTTCGGCGAGACGCGCCTTGTAACCGGTCCAGATGGCCTCTATTTTGTCCTTATGTTCCGCGGTCAAAATGGAGTTGTCATTTTCGATCACAAAGGACCCGCCGTTTGTATCTAAATATTTCTTGATATCGTTCTTTACGGTTTGGATTCCCTCCGCAATCCAGCGGTCCATCAGTTTTTCCAGGTCGGGATACAGGACACCGGACTTGGCGGACAGTTCCTCAAACACGATGTTTTCTCCGCTGCCGGCGGCCACGGTGTTGCTCAGCAACAATCCCACCATCACCGTAAACACCATGCAGCAGGCCAGCAACAAAGAAACGGTGGAATTCATAACCCTTCTTTTCATTGTCTACATACTCCTTATATTTTCAAGTGATTGCCCCGAAGCGGCAAATGGGGTATATTCTATAAAAATGTTATACCACATATAGTATAGCATATTTTGTCGAAAATACAATTATCTTTTTAAAAAGCAGATAAATTATCTCTTAAATAACAATAAACTGTTTTTAAAGAATAAATAAATTTTTAGAGACATTGAAACGGGTACCTCCGGGCACGGCCTCTTACAGTAACGGTTGTGTATTGGACGCATCAATGTTACAATGGAACCAGCAATTTTGAAAAGCAGGTGCGCCATGATAACCGTATATTTTATCCGCCATGCCGAGGCGGTCAACACCGTCCGGGACGGACGGGCCCGGCCGCTCACGGAAAAGGGTCTTGCCGACCGCAGGCTTGTAACGGAATTCCTGCGGGGCAAATCGATAGACGCGGTGCTGTCCAGCCCATTCAAGCGCGCGGTGGACACCGTCGCCGACTTTGCGGATTGGGCCGGTCTACCCATCACGACGGTAGAGGACTTCCGGGAACGCAGAAGCGACAGCGACTGGCGGCGGGACACAGATTTCATCCCGCTCATAGAGCGGCAATGGGCAGATTTCTCCTACACCCTCTCGGACGGCGAATGTCTCGCGGCGGTGCAGGAGCGGAATATCGCGGCACTTCATGAAGCGCTCGCCCGGCACGAGGGCCAAACCATCGTCATCGGGACCCACGGCACGGCCCTGTCAACGATCCTGAATTATTACGACCCTTCCTATGGCTTTTCCGATTTTATGGATATGGCGGAGCGCCTGCCTTGGGCAGTGAAGATGCTTTTCGACGGAACCCGCTGCGCCTCTTTAGAAAAAATCGATCTATTTCGGCCCGCGCAACCACTGGGCGACGCGGACTGCGAAGTCCGCAAAGCCGATATCGGTACGCTGGGAAATTACCGCTTTGTGGTGATTTTTTCGCGCTGCCGGGACCAATGGCTCTACTGCCGGGCCAAGGAGCGAGACACCTACGAGACGGCGGGCGGACACGTTGAGCCGGGCGAAACGCCGCTGGAAGCCGCAAAGCGCGAGCTCTTCGAGGAGACCGGCGCCGTTCGCTTCGACATTCGGCCCGCGTTTGACTACAGCGTCCACGGCCCGGCCGGAGACTCCAACGGCCAGGCGTTCTTCGCGCAAATACAGGAGCTCGGCCCCCTCCCCAACTATGAGATGGCGGAGGTCCGCCTGTTCGACACGATTCCGGAAAAAATGCGCTTCCCGCGGCTTTTGCCGCTGATTTACGATATGCTGCAGCAATGGCTCAACCAATAGGCAAGAGACCCACACTGGGCGTCCCTTGCCTCACACCGCCGTGTTCCGCTGAAAATTGACAAACTGAATCGTCAAATCAATGCTGGGAATCGAAATATATTCGTAGTCCCCCGTTTCGGCGTCCTGCACCAGCAGAAATCCGCCCGCCGCGCTGTTGCCCTCAAAGCGCCACTTGCCCTCCCTGTAAGTCCGCGTGACCTCTGCCTCGGAGAGCCGCGCCGCCAGAATCTGTATCAGGGCGTTCCCAAAGGCGGACTCCGGCAGCTTGGAGACGTCCGCGCCGAAGTTCAGCCCCCGGTAACTGATTTGACACTCCGTGCCCTCAAACCGCATTTCTAAGCCCTGTAGATTCTCCGGCGCCGTGACGGTCAATAGGCCAAAGCCTGGGGAGCGTTGCTGGAAGTGCGCCATCAGGCGGATTTCGTTGAGGACCACAATCAGGTCGGTCTCAAACGTGACCGGAGCGGGCGGCGGCGTGCCGTCCTCCCTCCCGGAGTACCGGTTACAGGCGCAGAAAAGCAGCAGGAAAACACAAAATAGGGCTATGGCGACTTTTTTGATTTGCTTCATAAAAACAACTCCCCGGCGAAGCGCGTGCCGGGGAGTTTCCGGTAAGCTCCGCTATTCAAATACAGAGAATAAGCGCGGCAGTTCTTGCAGGCAGGCCGTCGGAGTAAGGCCGCGCTGGGATAGGCGTTCCGCCGCCGCGTCCCCCGCCGCCCCGTGCAGATAGACGGCACAGCGCGCCGCGTCCCCCGGGCTCATGCCCTGCCCCAGAAAGGAGAGGAGGATGCCCGCCAGCAAGTCCCCGCTGCCGCCCGTCGCCATGCCGGCGTTGCCCGTGGTGTTGACGTAGACCCGCCGCGTACCCGCTTCGGCCACCAGGGTATTCGCGCCCTTGAGCACAAGGGCGGCCCCATGGACCTCCGCGAACTCCCGCGCGGCCGCCAGACGCTCCCGGAGCGCCGCCGAGGGTGGCTTGCCGGTCAAACGGGCCATTTCCCCCGGATGCGGGGTGAGGACGCGTTCTGCCTTTGCCGCGCTCAGTATATCTATATGGCCGCAGATGGCATTTATGCCGTCCGCATCCAGTATGACCGGTTTCGGGCAGTTTAAAACAATGTCCCGCACAATTTCAACGGTGTCTGCGTTCAGGCCGAGGCCGCAGCCCAGCAACACGGCGTCCGCCTTTTCTATGGCCTCCCAAAGCTTCGGCAGCGCGACTGCGGCAAGGGTCCCTTCTGCGGTGGAGGGCAACGGCAGCAGCAGCGGTTCCGTCAGCTTCGGCGCAATGGCATTGTAAGCAGCCTCCGGGAAAGCGGCCGTGATCAATCCCACGCCGCTGTGAACCGCGGCGTTTGCCGCCAGAACGGCGGCGCCCTGCATGTTCCGGCTGCCGCAGACGGACAGCACGTGACCGTAGTTCCCTTTGTGGGACAGAGGATCCCGTGGCTTGAAAAAAGAATTTAAATCCGCCTTGTGATAGGCGTACAGGCCCTGCGGGTCGCTTTGGCTGTAGTGTCCGTCTTTCAAGCCGATATCCGCCAGCAGCACTTCTCCGCAGTTTTGAACCGCCGGTTGGCAGACATGCACGGGCTTGAACGCGGCGACGGCAATGGTCACATCCGCGCGGACGCAGAGGCCGGAAGCCGCGCCGCTGTCGCACTCCAGGCCGCTAGGCAGGTCAACGGAAATCCGTTTCGCGGCGCTCGCGTTCATGGCCTGGATGAGCGCGGCTGTCTGTGCGTCCGGTTCCCCGCGGAAGCCCGTGCCGAACAGCGCGTCCACCAGGATGTCTTGCTCCCGGAAATTCTGCTCCGCCTGAAATTCGGGGTCGAAGCCGCAGACAAAGCGGACGGGCAGCAGGGCCAGCCGCCGGAACATCTCTCCCTCGTCGCCCTCCGACTGCGTGGCGGCAAAAATGGCGACAGCCGTTCTGGCGGCAGGGACGGACGCCGCCACTTCGGTTTTTGCCTCTACCGTCATGACCACTGTAACGGCGCAGCCGGCTTCACAAAGCTTGCGGGCGACGACAAAACCGTCCCCGCCGTTTTTCCCCTTTCCGCAGACCACGGCGACACGCTTCGGCGTATCTTTGATGCCGAAACGGTTTACGATGAGCTTCGCGCAGGCGGCGCCCGCGTTTTCCATCAGCTGTAAAAAGCTGCCGCCCTCCCGCACGGCGGCCTGTTCGGCCTGTTTCATTTCTGACGCGGTTACAATGCGCATCCGTTTCACCTTCTATATAATTTAATAGAAAATCATTGGGTTTGCGGGTGGATTGCCATCCACCCCTACATATGATACGGTAGGGGACGATGGTGATCGTCCCGGAAATCCTTCTGACGCATTGCGGGGCGCAGTGGACTGCGTCCCCTACAATTTCCGCTACAAATTGACCTCTACGGTTTCCCCGGTGCGGGCGGATTCCAGCGCGGCGTAGACCATTTTGTGGGATTTCACGGTCACGTCAATCGTCGTCAGATGGTCCCGGTTGACCGCTTCCCCCTGCATGAGCTTGTGCAGCGTCTCGCAGATACCCGTGTCCGCGCCCGAGTGACCAACCAGGCCGGCCTTTACACGGACGGTCTTTGGGTTTTTCCCGAAGACATTCAGCCGCAGCTTATGTTCATTGTCTATGCCGTACAGTTCGCCCTTGGTGCCGAAGATGTGCGTCTGGCGAACGAAATGCCGGGTGAAGGCGTTGACCGCGAAGCTGGCTGTTATGCCGCCCCCAAAGGACAGGCTGGTCACCTGATGGTCGCACACATTGTTGTTGCTCGCGTAGATGCAGCGGCCGTAGTCGCCCGTCTTCAGCGCCTCCCGGGTCTGTGCGATGCTCGGATTCGGCAGCCCCGCGGCCATGGGGCGCCCCCAGAACAGGAGGCTCGTTTTCCGCAGGTACAGCCGCTCCACGTTGTAGGGGCAGCTGTCCTTGATTTTGCAGCCGCCGAGGCAGAAGTCTGCCGCGCCCTCCGGCCGGTTCTTCTCCGTGAAGTAGTCCAGGCTGCCGTAGGAGGACACCTTCAGGCAGGGCTGGTCTATGTACCAGTTCAACAGGTCAAAGTCGTGGCAGCACTTCGCCAGCAGGAAGGGCGCGGACTTGTCCGTATTGCACCAGTTGCCGCGGACAAAGCTGTGCGCGTAGTGCCAGTAGCCCACGCCCTCCTCGTGCACGATCGAGACGAGGTCGCCTATCACACCGCTGTCGATAATCTCCTTGATTTTCCCGAAATAGGGGGAATAGCGCAGCACATGGCAGACGATGACCGTGCGGTCCCGGGCCTTCGCCTCCGCGGCGAGGGCGTCCAGCTCCGCTTCCACGTCGGTCACCGGCTTTTCGACCATCACGTGGTAGCCGAGGGCCAGGGCCGCCATGGCGTGGCGGTAGTGCTCCTTGTCCGGCGTGGCGACGATAAGCCAGTCGGCCAGCTTGCCGGCCTCAAAGAAAGCCGCGTCGTCGTCAAAACACTGGGCCTTGGGCGCGAACTTGTCCCGCGTGAAGGCCAGGGTGGCGGGGTTGATGTCGCACAGGGCCGTGACTTCAATGTCCTTATACTTCTTTAAATTGGTTAAGTACGCGCCTCTGCCCCGGCTCCCGAGGCCAATGACCGCGAGTTTCATCATGATTTTTTCTCCCTTCCTGATTGTGGTTTTCTGTAGGGGCGATTCACGAATCGCCTTCGAATCGCAAAATGTGCACATCCGGCAAAAGGGCGATTCCTGAATCGCCCCTACGGAATTGGCATTACGCAAAGCGCTCGTACTGTACCGTATGTTCGAGCGGCTCCCGCTTTTTGGGCGGCGCCTCCAGGCCCTCCTCCGCGTAGCCCATGGGCAGGATGCTGACCACTTCGTAGTCCTCCGGGATGTTGAATTTTTCGTGCAGCGCGTTTGTGTCCACAAAGCCGACCCACACGCTGCCCAGGCCCAATTCTGCGGCTTTGAGCATCATGTGCGTCAGCACGATGCTGGCGTCCACCCGGCCGTAGTTGCCGTTGAATACGGAGCTGTCGAAGCAGGCCACCAGCACCAGCGGCGCGCCGAAGCGGCAGGGACTGCAGGCATCCATGTCCTTGAGGCCCTCGGGGCTCTGCACCACCAGAATCCGCTGGACCTGGCTGTTGCGCGCCGTGGGGGCGATGCGTCCGGCCTCCAGGATGGCCTGCAGTTTCTCTGCCTCCACCGGTTTGCCGCTGTACTGCCTCACGGAAAAACGCTTTTGAATCAGTTCAGAATACTCCATGATCTTTGCTCCTTTACCTATTTTTTATTTTTTGTATAATAGACCTGTAACCTTTTGCCTGTAAAAACGTTTCTGTTGTGTACGACACGGAGAGGGGGCGGCGCATGCGGGCCGACTTGCTGGAAACGTTCTACAAACGCTATTATAACACAGCTTATGCCTATATGTTTTCTTTATGCAAAAATAAACATATGGCGGAGGATATTGTGAGCGAGGCGTTCGAAAAGGCCTTCTTCAGCCTGGATGAAGAAAAGGCCAGCTTCCAGTATTGGCTGCTGTGCGTGTGCAAGCATCTCTGGCTCGACCAGCTGCGCAGACAAAAGCGGCAGGCGGATACCCCGGCGGAAGATCTGGCCATTCCCGTGCCGGAGCGGGAGACGCCTGAGGCCCGGCTGCTGGAGCAGGAGCGCAGCCGGCTGGTCTACGAG
>Ga0123353_10019120_pt1 | contig 10164 bp, 8 predicted proteins | sample TergutLab28metaG_3_FD_92763 | JGI IMG/M metagenome (GOLD analysis project Ga0123353, IMG submission 92763) | Labiotermes labralis P3 segment gut microbial communities from Petit-Saut dam, French Guiana - Lab288 P3 | ecosystem: Host-associated > Arthropoda: Insects > Digestive system > Gut ...
TAGTAGTGGGTCTGGAACGGGGTCCACTCAGCCTCGTGAGGTCAATTGAGGAGCTACTTGAATGAAAAAATAGCGGCTCCAGGTCTAGAAAACAGAGATTAACGGCTGTGGGGACCCGTTGCGCTGACCACGTGACATCCCTCTATCCGCAAAATTTGGCACTAACTTCGCCGACCGGCGGCAGCCGCTCTGTCGGTATAGTTCGCGTGCGGACTACGGCCACGGAGTTTAGTTAGTTTTTTAGTTTTAGTATCAGTAGTCTAACTTCATGAAACGCAATCTTTCTTTACAAGCTAACATTCGCTCCACCATTTACGGTACAGGAAGTTTCAATACCGTATTCACAGACGGTTATTATTATCATTATCAGACCGACAAACCCAGTCTACAATTTCATATACGTCTTATATTTTATTAAGATCTATTTAAACTCCGATCTACTCCTAGGAAACACAAGTCACAACTTTTCAGGCTTTCCGACTGACACGTGTTTCTTACTTCAGTTCTGTAACTTATCTAAGCAAGTCGTATCGGACAGTACGTTCTGGGACGCTACATAGTTCTTTCATAAAGAATATCAGCAGAGTACGCAAATGACGAGAAGAGACCCAGCCTTCTGACGAACCCGGTATTCAACGGCTAAGTGCACTTCAGTGGCAGAACTTTGTATCGAGAGCTGTATGAAGCGTACACAAAAGAGATGTTATATATTAATAAACTGTTATTACAAAACGTGTGCCTAGAAGTGTGCACTGACATGCCCCCCCCCCCCCCTTGGTAACTGAAACGTGGCTGCAGGGTAAACATGCCGTGCGATACAGTAACAAGCTGGACTGTTACAGCTGGTTGGATGGCTTAACAAGTCGCTCGGAACCGGAGATTAAAACTTTCCCACTAGAGAATTTGTATTTACTAGGACATTTGAAACTAATCAGAAAACTATTTACATTTAAAAACAAATTTAAGGCGGCTGTTTCTATAGGATTCATGTTCAAGATACTGGAAAGATAAATGCAAGGAAAAGTGGCTCCCACTAATTAACATAAACTCCTTAAATTAAAAAAAAGTGACAACTGAAAGTGCCACCCGTTAGAACACCAAAAATACTCTGCAATTTGCACGTGTTCTGCAGCGTTCTTATAATAAACAAAAATTATTTTCCAAAACAACATTAAGGGAAAGTATTCAGAGTTTTCTGTGAGGTAGGAAGTCAGTTTTTATCTTTTACATAAAAATTGTGCTTTTGAAAGTCACGTAAGTAAGTCATCCCTAATGTAAGTTACATTACCTTGATTTTCAGAAATAAAACAGAAATGCAGTATTCAGAAGACAAAGCACGAGGAAAGTAAAATAGAAATGAAGATCTCATTACCTACAATAAAGAAGTTTTATACATTTTATCTACATGGGTCCGTGCGTCGTGAATCGAATTTAGTAATTGTCGAACAAGATGCGACTTGTTTAGTTTATTACATTTCTGGAGGCAGCTCTACATGTTTCGGGTGTTGACACCCATCATCAGGAGCTCGTACAACTGTAATTACAGCTTCTGGTATTGATTAACCGGATCTACTACCATCCGCTCTGATTGTTGAGTTGAAACTGATTAAGTAACAGCCTTCGGTCCGGACACTCATCCATCCTGCCTGCACTTAACTTCCAACCAGCAACAACTCGAGAACCAGACGGTCTATGTGGTAACCAATGCTATCGTCGTGAGCTCCTGATGATGGGCATAATGGTGCCCGAAACATGTTGAGCCTAACATAAGTATAATAAAGTAAAAAGCGGCATCTAGTTGGATCTTATTCTTCAGTTATCAAGATGATGCACGGTCCAATACACATTAAATTCTTTCCTCAGAATTTAATTGTGCGTTACCAACCCCAAAATAAAACTGCCTAAGTTTTAGAAGAACATTATTTATTTACCATCCTTATACAATTTATTTAAAGACGCAGTCAGTGCTCATGTGCACAGTTGTACAGTAGTGGCTGTAGATGGGAAAGTTCATAGTGTAATTTGGAAGTCTCAGTCGATGCAGGTGGTATCGCGTACGCAAATTGAATCTGCACCCCCCACTTCTTCCCGAGTGATATCCACCGAAGTCACTCAGATCACGATACGGTTGTCCAGTCGATGAATTTATCACGCCGTGGGCCATGGTGAATTCTTTACAGCCGTTCGAAGTCTGCCGAGAATAAGAACAAGCTGACCCCATTACAAATGTCTGTAATTTGCCATAGACGCTTTGTTATTTCTATTGTGTCATCTCACAGAGTTGCTCTTTCTTCTTCAAGTGCATATTGTTCATACAAGTTCGTTATCCTTTATTATTAGGCTATCTCATACAGCTTCTGTACCATTAATTCATCACATTTCTGTCACTGTCTAATAGGCAGCGACAGACCTTCTCTGTTATCAGACGAAACGCCACTTCCACATCCGTGTCTGTTTCTAAAGCAACATAACTGAGGCTGTGACACTAATGATCAGCTATCATCAGCTGTGATGACAGTCCGTGTAATTGACGAAGTATCATATGAAGCCGGTATGTATTTACAGAACACCATAAACATATAAAACATTGTTCTTCTAAGGTTCTACAGCACGTCGGATGTGAGACATCAGTTTCAAAGGCATGTAAAAAGAATATATTGCTTGTAATGGCCTATCTGATATCTAGGGACTTCTATTTTCGTGTGAGAATAGTTTCCAAATCAGCTCATTGCGATCTTCAATACTCCATTGCTCTTGGGATTTGTGTACTGAGGGGCAAAATATTGTTCTGCACAGAGCTAATCAAGTGTGTAAGTACTGAATTTTCCACCGGTAGAGACTCCTCAGTTTGACGAAGATAAAGACAAATTATTGTTGTTGTTATTGTTGTCTTGTGTGCATTGTTGTCATCTTACGTGTATTTGTTGTACTGTGTGCATAGCTTTTTTTTAACTTTAGGTGCCGGATTGCTGGCTAGAAGTCAGTATTCGGAAGGTCTTACGACCGGCCATCTCGACACAGGTTTCTCTTGGTTTCCCTGTGTCTAAAAGCAAATGCTGAGACGGTTCCCAACATTCCAAGTTGCCACTACATGCTTCTTATGTAGACCTCTCGACTTAAATTTAGTAGTAAACAATTTCATATTTTGTATATATGTAAAATGATCACTGCCACCGGGTGACAACCCAATTGCAGTTAATAATAATAATAATTATTATCATTATAACAAACGGTACGGCTGTCCTGTACTTCACTAAGCACAACCACATGGATTGCGAATGAAACAAATCCACGAATTTTCAACGCTGGAACTAGGTGAAGGCGAGTGAAATGTTTCATACCCCAGTCGTTTTTTTGTTGAGGCTGAGTGGGACTCAGATTTCTTCTGGGCACTGTAGGAGGCAAATCGTAGGTCCGTGCGAAATACCTAAGCCCCGTTCCTCAGTCTTTGCAGCCCGTAGCCTAGTCCCTATACCTACTGAGCTATCGGGCTGTTTTTCAATTGTCAAAACCAACCAAAAGTAGAATAAATATCTGTATCCTCTTACATCACAAAATACACGACATAAAAAATGTTACAGATATAAATCAAAGGTACATTTCAATATCTTCTGTCATGCATCAGTTTTTCCTTTGTAGACAGAAATCTGTTGGGACGTTGACGCTACGGTTAAATCTGCTGCAGGGTTACAGTCGACTTATTGGCAAAAATGAAAACGGTGCTTCTTCTTTACCGGGCACCATTTACCTAAATGTTGATTAATTCCATCCAGTCTGTAGCGTCGTTAAATCTAACCGTAAAAACACGCATCTCTTTCTTCCTGAGTTTCGAATGTCTTGACTTGAAATAAAGTACATAAGAAACTTGGCAAGTTTACCCAAATGGAAAACATTCAAAGTCCTGTGTACAAGGAGCCGAAATTTCCCCATTACAGCCGTCTCCAAAAATACATATCTATATATATATATGTATATATACTGTATACATATATATATATGTGTGTGTGTGTGTGTGTGTGTGTGTGTGCGTGTGTATGTACATATATACATACACACACACATATGTATTCTGGAGACTTTGGCTGTAATAATAATAATAATAATATACATTATATATATATATACATATATACATGTGTGTGCGTGTGTGTTATGCAGAACCGAAAAAGTACCCAGCTGCACGAAGGAAATCGAGCAGTCATTTATTCACGTATTCTCTATCGTAATTTGAGTAAGGTTCACGTTCTAAATTGAATACTGTGCAGTGTAATGAAAAAGCAATGAGCAAAATACACCTACCCACTAATAAAAAACTTCCTGTACAAGATGTTGTGATATATTATGTCAAAGTCTAGGAACTGAATCAAATTGATTTCTTTGAGAGCTACTGCAAAGAAGCCTGTGCTACGTACTTTAAGCTGCAAATTTCTTCAAAATTTTCAACAACAACAAAAAAAAAAGCTGTGTCGCCGTACTAACAATTGGCTACTTACAAATGAACTACGACGTGTGGCCTATATATCACGCCTAGTCATTGTTCGCCTTCGCAGAATTACGAAAAGCGACAATTAGCTTCGGAATGTCTGTCGTCTGTCCGTCCGTACGGAACAACTCGGCTCCCACTGGACGGACTTCAATTACATCTAAAATTTGAGTATTTTTTTAAACTCTGTCGCGAAAATTCAAGTTTCATTTTAATCTGACAAAAAACGAGTACTTTACATGACGAAGTTTCCACATTTGTGACAATATCACGCCGAATTATTACTAAAATAAGAAATGTTTTAGACAACAGTTGTAGAGAAAATCAAAACACATTTTATGTTCAGCAACTTTTCTCGAAGGTCATGTCATTTATGAGATAAAGTGTAAAAATATTTTAGAGCCGAACGGGTCACAAGTGGCAATATGGCGCATGCGCATTGCATGCAGGATAACTAAGGCTACAAACGCACACTCGGAATATGTAATAATTCCTGCTTTTCCGGTGCAACAATGGTTGCACGAATGATCCTCAATGTTACGTTATACACATATAGTCTTCTGCTATTATTAACAGTGAAGCAATATGCAGGTTTATCCAAACATCATAAACGTATTCAGGGTTTCTGCTTCTTCAGATTTCCGGACTGTATCAACTTTAATATTGTTGATAACGGAGAATGAAGGAGAAGAAGCAGGCCTAACATTCAATGGCTTGACTTCCATACAGAGTTTAATTACACACGTTATGAAAACACAAACATGCAGACAAACACATGCATATACTACAATGCCATAATTTCTTATAGTATGAAGAAAGAAGGCCAGACTCTTCCAAAAGAGTGTTGAAACATATTTTTATACCACACATTTAACATCTGAATGGTGGCGTGGGGTGAATTACAATCTATTATTTCCTAGCGACAATGAAGGATCTGTAAAGTGGGAAAAATAATTTTGAAATCTGTCTTTATTTAATGAGGTATTGTTTAAAGAAATAAATAATAAGGTTTCCAACGAATAAGACGCAGAAAAATGGAGAGCGATGTACCTTACTGCATGGAGGAACCTGTCGGTCAGATGCACAGTGAAAGGGGTTGTCTGGCCTGCTCTAGGCTTTTTGTTATACACAAAATTAATAATCAAAATTCAATTAGAGAAGGTTAGGGGCGAATGTGGTCCACTTTTTCATCGGGGATGATCCACCCTATCATATATGGACTGGACCTGCTTCTTCCCTGCCAAATCCGCCCACAAGCACATTTCCCCCTAATAGATTTATCATCGTGTTTAACAAGGGCTGCTTTGGTAAGCTCGTTTCCAGTTAAATTCACACTACCTTTCTTAATAATACATAGAGAAACTTACAGAATCTGACAGTAGAAGGGCTACCACTGGACCCAATATTAAGGTAGTCCAGACTAATTCATATGCTCACAACGTCCAGATCCCATAAATTCCAACTTAATGTTAAAATTACATCTTTTCCTTTACTTTGAAATTGGTCATTTTCAAAGTCGTTTACCCACCAAGACTCTGTGTACATTTCGTTTCTCCCTCACTCTAGCTAGGCACGAAAGCTACGTAGCCCTTGCAACTTCTACTTAGTTGTAACAAACTAGTGAATTTCATAATGTGGGTTGTGTAAGTGTCTACTGTGAGGAGGGGGCAAGATGTGCACAAGGAGTTTCGATGGATGAAGACCTTTAAAAATAACCACTTGGAATACCAAGAGGCGCCTGATTTTCAAAATAATATTAGAATTTGACCCTTTAACCGGGAGTCGTAATTTCATATTGTGCACGATAGAGCTTTATCATTTCAAGAATTCTTTAATAAATTATATAATATCTGAAGAGGAATGGTCCAATTATTACAAGTGTCAAGGAACGAATGGTATGAAGAAAGGGTACACTGGCATACCTTAACCCTTTAAACGCCGAGTTAAATCCCATCTGCCCTTTGCTAGAATTATTTGGAGCTCACCATATTCTCCACGTTAGCAGGTAAAGGGTTAAAGCAATAACACATAATTTCTATGGCAGGCTTCAGGAAAGGCACAATATCAAGGCGAACGGTATGCCTGTCAATATACATATAAAAACACAAAATTACACGGGAAATAATGTAAGCTGTTACTAGGGTTTGTTGTGGTGTTAGCCTGGACGACTGAGCAAAAGTACAGAAAACCCTCAGACACAATAGGAATTGTATTGTACCAGCCGAGATTCGAATCGGGGACATCCCAGGTGCACATAGAAACTATTACCTGAGCTTTGTTCCTCGATCAACGTCGTCGTCATTCAGTCCACGTGTTCAAGCCGCATTGTCCTCATTTCTTACTTTTGATTTCAATCTTACGTGACTTGGGGTGGTCAAGTCAAACCCCATAGTTCTCAAAGAGTTGTAATTAAGATTGGCGTCTTTCCTTTCTCTACTACACCCTCTGTCCGACCCATTCACCCTCAACCCAGCCTTGTCTCATTCCTCAAAGAGTTCCTTACCTAGAAATTCTATTACATTGTATTACTATGAGGACTGACGGGTAAATAATGAGCGATGACCCAAAACCCCTTTCGTTTTCGCTGTTATTAAAGACGTACAATAACTGTTTCCTATCCTCCTGGTACAAGACCACGTACAGTAGTTTGAAATCTAACAGTGTTCATTCGCCCCCGACTCATTAACACATGGACCAACTCACAATTAGCAGAAGTTAAAGAAATATTCCACAAATCGCGGGTGTCCGAAGTCTACATTCGGATACTGTCTCTTACGCCATGTAACGTACTGCATCCCACAAATTCATAGAACTTCTATATACTTACTCAGAGGCTTTCCGTGTGAACATTTCGTAACAAGATACGTTTTTACTGTGAGGAGTTGTTAGCACTTCGCCCAAACCCCAAGCTGGAGTACCACCCCTCGTCGGCTGTCCCCGACTACGTATTCAATGTATTCTCAGCTACCCTCCATATTGGAAGCCGTTCACAACATATATATATATATATAATTTTTAAATATAAGATTACAGTAAAATTCTGAAGCTCTGGGCACAAATGTAGAATAACCACTTTCCTCAATCTTTGCTTGAGCAGGGGAGCCGATTCTTTTATAGAAACGCTGCGTTTCAATTTTTATTTTGAACACGGGACAAAACACGAAGTTTCGATACTGAAATATTCAAAAGGTGATACACTACAGTCAGGATCTCCTTCATTCCTGCACAGCAAATGTAACTGAAGAGTTACACTTCTTCATAAAGAGTAGTTAGCTGATTGCGCCGGTAAGTTTGGACGGACCGAGAATTCGTAATCACTACAGCGACTCGCCACGGTTTGGACGGTCCGAACCTCGAACCACAGTGGGGGCAAAGTATTTTCTCTTCGTCATACCTATCCACACCAGCCGTGGGGTCCACCCAGCCTCTTCTACAATGAGTACCGAGGTTCTTTCTTGGGTGTAAAGAGAGAAGGGCGTGGTCTGGACCACACACCCCATTGTAGCGCCGAGGTTATGAATGGGTAAGGGCTATACTTCACTTTCCCCTCTGCGGCTTCATAGCATGTTACCTTTTACCCATAAATGTTACGTCACAATGACTGGGAACAGATTCATATTTGGAATCCACAGGGACAGATTCTCACGAGACCTGTTAAAGTTTAGAAAGTGTTTCTGGTAAAACACTGGTCCAGTGCTTCCGATCGTAACTTATAACACACCGTCCACTGCCATAGTCCCCAGACAACACCCAGTTTCATTCAGCTGAGGAGAGTAACCGTAAATTATATCGAAACGTTGGAAACAGAATATTCCTCGCAGCCAAAAGCACTAAGCATTAAACAAGCCGTGTATTGTGTTAATTAACTTACATATTTGAAATAGCCTATAAGATATATTCGGACCGAGTTCATTTTCCTACTTGTCCCATTTACATGTCACATTTCACTATATAATACAGGACTTATGAAATTCACACACTGTTTAAAGCATAAATAACTAACACAGAATCTGCAATGTGCCTTCTTCCTCTTAATACGCCCTGAGTACCTCGTACTCCGCCTATATTCAGGATAGTTTGCAATCACTGTAACTGTGAACAGAAAGCGTTATAATGTCATTTGTTGACAGGCTCCAAACAGCAAGCGCAACCCCAAACGGGCGAGTCTTGAGGTTGCGATTCGCACAAGATTCAATTACGGCATCTGGATTGTTCTCTTGCGGCATGGAAGCCGAACGCCCAAATCACAATGATTCTAGCGCTGGGGGAACGGTTGATTGAAAAGAAACAACCATATAATAGAGTCGCTCATCGGAATGGTAGTAATAATACAGGAATGAGCAAGTGAAAACTGAGGAAGATTAGTTGTTAGATCAAGGACACAACCGCGAAAAAAAGCAAGAGTATGCTGCTAGGAATATTCCGCTGGTCTTTTGTTCTCCCTTGCCTTACTAATACGGTATATTTTATGTCTGTAATTTGAAACAGATCAACTTTGTTTAAATTGTTGCAGAGTATAAGAAACACTAAGGGATTTACTAAACAGATGTATAACTGTGAAATGACCAGAGCAAATTTTATAGTATAACATTTTCGTTGGGTTTTTAGTGAAGTTAAACTAAAAACAGTGTCATAATATACGACACCGACATTTCTCTTTCATATTTTCCATAAGCGTCTGGAAAAAAAAAACTCCTTATGCGTAAATGAATTTATGGTACGATTGTACTTTCATTTGGTCTATAAAATACCGATTGTTAGGCGCTTTCGCGAATTTGGCGAAAGGCGAATAACAAATTCGCCATACCCGTCTCTCCGTCCACATGGAACAACTCGGCTCCCGTTACAGGGATTTTCATGAAACATTATATTTGTGTGTTTTTCGAAAAATAAGCTGATAAAATTCAAATTTCGTTAAAATACGACAAGAATAACGGGCACTTTACATGAAGACCTCTGCAAATTTATACGAATGCCTCGCTGAATTCTAAATGTGAAATGTTTCAGACAAAATTCGCAGAGAAAATCAAAACACAGATATTAGTTCAGTAATTTTTTTTTTTAGAAATTCATACCATTTATGAGATAATGTGGAAAAATATGGTGTATATAATACGGCACATGCGCATTGTACTCTGGGTGACTTAGGCTACGGAAACACTCAGCATATGTGATATTTATTTATCTTCCACGACATATATATAATTACGCGAACGAAACTCAATTATCCGTTACTCGTAGGCTGCCTGTCTTGTTACGTAATAAGGGCACTCTAAGCAGTGCTTACCGTCGACAACATTACGATGTTCGTTGTGTATTGGACCGTGCATCATCTTGATAAATGAAGAATAAAATCCAACTAGATGCCACTTATTACTTTATTACGCTTATGTTAGGCTCAACATATTTCGGGCACCATTATGCCCATCATCAGGAGCTCACGACTATAGCGTTAGTTATCACATATACCGTCTGGTTCCCAAGTTGCTGCTGGTTGGAAGATAAGTGCAGGCAGGATGGATGAGTGTCCGGACCGAATGCTGTTACACTCATCCATCCTGCCTGCACTTAATTTCCAACCAGAAGCAATTCGAGAACCAGACGGCCTATGTGGTTACAGCCTTCGGTCTGGACACTCATCCATCCTGCCTGCATTTAACTTCCAACCAGCAGCAACTCGA
>Ga0123353_10019121_pt1 | contig 10164 bp, 13 predicted proteins | sample TergutLab28metaG_3_FD_92763 | JGI IMG/M metagenome (GOLD analysis project Ga0123353, IMG submission 92763) | Labiotermes labralis P3 segment gut microbial communities from Petit-Saut dam, French Guiana - Lab288 P3 | ecosystem: Host-associated > Arthropoda: Insects > Digestive system > Gut ...
ACCCGACGACAAATATGCCGATCGCCTCGCCCTACGTCGCCATGAGCGAACGGTTTATCAAGCGGGCGAACTTGCTATGGGCAACGATATACCAAATCGTAAAGGAAAACTGCGAAACACCCGTCGGAGCGAACCCGAACGAGGACATCATGGAAAAGATTTTGATGGGCAAGATATAGGGGCGAACCGCCTTGACTTTTGAAAGGAAACGATATACCCTCCGACGACCAAAAACAAGGCGGGTATATCATGAAAAAGCTTGATTTCGAGGCAAAATTCACACAGCACGAATACGAAAGGCTTGCCGCGGCAGTCGAGAAGCGGGAGGGTTACGAGTTCCGCTACGGCGAGTACAAGGACAAGATGCAGGTCGTAATCAGCGGGCAACAATGCGCCAACGGTGTGTGGGAGCCGGAGGATTATTACTGGTCGATAGACATGACGGACAAACGGTGCGGGTACAGCGGCAAAGGGTGCGGGTTCCATGTCAAAGAAATGAAAACCTACGAGGGCATTATTGATTATGTTTACGCATTTTTTGACATTGAGCCGCCCACTATAATTCAATTAAGTTTCATATAAAGTTGGAAAAAATACATAACACCGACCGCCCCCAACGGGGCGGTTTTTTGTTGCGGGGGAATAATGAACATACAAAAAATACATATTTCAAAATTGAAAGCGGCGGAGTACAATCCCCGCATCGCGCTCAAGGCGGGCGACAAGGAATACGAGAAGCTGAAGCGGAGCATTCAAGAGTTCGGCTTCGTCGAGCCTATCATTTGGAATACGCGGACAGGCAACGTCGTCGGCGGCCACCAACGGCTGACGGTTTTACGCGACATGGGCGAAACGGATATCGACAGCGTGGTCGTGGACTTGGACGAGCAAAAAGAAAAGGCGTTAAACGTCGCGCTGAACAAGGTACAAGGCGCGTGGGATAACGACAAGCTCGCCGCCCTGCTTTCGGATTTAGAGGCTTCGAGTTTTGACGTAACAATGACGGGTTTCGACGCGGCGGAGATCGACGAGCTGCTCAACGAGTTTTACGCCAAGGAAGCGGTCGAGGATAACTTCGACATTGACAAGGCGCACGCGGAGGTCAAGGCAAAAGGCGCGACCACAAAACGCGGGGATATTTGGAAGCTCGGCGATCACTTACTCATGTGCGGCGACACGACGAGCGCGGAGGATATGGCGCGGCTCATGGGACGCGAGCGGGCGCAGGCGGCGGTCACGTCCCCGCCATACGGTGTGGGCAAGGAATACGAGCGCAAGGGCATAGAACCGTGGTTCGAGATCATAAAACCCGCGATCAAAAATATAACGAAATACGCCGAGGTCGTGGTTTGGAATTTGGGCGACCTATACAGCACGGGGACGCAGTTCATAGAACCGACGAGCGTTTACAGTGTCAACCTGTTCGCCGAAAACGGCCTCCGCCCTATTTGGATCCGTATTTGGAAAAAGCAAGGTATAAATTTCGGCGTCGGACCCTACCACCTCGTGACAAACAAACCCGCCCAACAGTACGAATATATAACGGCGTTCGGCACCAAAGCGGAGCCGGAATACAACGACCAAGAGTTTGCGTGGGTTTCGGCGTTTGCCGGACACAGCTTCAAGTTCGTCAAGCGGCTGACAAAGGACGAACGCAAAAAATGGGGCTACGCGGGTATTTGGGAAATCAACACGGTGCGGGCGAACAACGCACACCCCGCCATGTTCCCCGTCGAGCTACCGTGGCGGTGCGTAAAAATGCACAGCGACAAAGGCGGCGTTATATTAGAGCCGTTCAGCGGATCGGGTACGACGATAATCGCCTGCGAGCAGACGGGACGTAAGTGCCGCGCTATGGAGCTTACGCCAGAGTATTGTGACGTGGCGATCCGACGCTTCGAGGAACACACGGGACAAAAGGCAATATTACAAACTGAATAAAACGGAGGAAAAGAGCATGGGCAAACATTACATGAGTCTCGAGGCCGCGAGCATAGAAAGCATAATGCTCGACCCGCTCTTTATTTTCGGCATACACGGCAAAGCGGCGGGATATTATACGAGCCGGACGATGGGCATATTGCGGGATTTCGCGGAACTTGAGCGGCATTACAAAGCGATACTCGTCGAAGCGTGCAGGATATTAAAGCCGAAAGGCATTTGCTTTTTCAAGTGCCAAGATTACACGGACAGCGGGACGACGCTGACGCATTGTAAGGTTTACGAGTGGGCGACAACGGCGGGCTTTTACGCAAAGGATATCGCGATACTGAACATACCGCAGACGAAGGTTTACAACGGGAACACGGTGCAACGGCATCTGCGAAAGACGCATACATACTTTTTTGTGTTTGAAAAAAGGGGAAAAAGATGCAGATAGAGAGAATACCGATTGAACGGTTAAAGGCGGCGGGCTATAACCCGCGCAAGGACTTGAAGCCCGGGGACGCGGAGTTCGAGAAACTGCGCCGGAGCATAGAAGCGTTCGGTTACGTCGAGCCTGCGATTTGGAATAAAAGGACGGGCAACATAGTCGGCGGGCATCAGCGCATAAAGGTTTTGAAATACCTCGGTCACACGGAAGCGGACTGCGTCGTGGTCGATTTGGATGAGGCACAGGAAAAGGCTTTGAATATTGCGCTGAACAAAATCAGCGGCGAATGGGATGCGGAGCTTTTGACAGCCCTGTTAAAGGACTTAGAGCAAAACGGATACGATTTAACGCTGACGGGCTTTGACGCGAGCGAAATGGCGGAGCTTTTCGGATCGGGCGCGATCGAGAACGCGCATGAGGACAACTTCGACGAAAACAAAGCGTTAGAGGATGCCGAACGGCGCACGATAACGCAAACGGGCGACATTTGGAAACTCGGACGGCATCGTCTGATTTGCGGTGACTGTACAAAGTCGGACGACGTATCTTTGCTGTTCGGGAACGAACGTGCTGACATCATGGTTACGGATCCGCCGTACAACGTAGATTACGCCGACCTTGTCGAGCATAGACGCGAGGCGGGGATGACACAACGCACTTGTGCAGCCATAGTTAACGATAAAATGAGCGACGCGAACTTCAAGGCGTTTCTTTTGGATTTTTACAAAGCGGCGCACGGCATAATGAAAGGCGGCGCGGCATTATATGTTTTTCATAGCTCGCGGGAAATGATAAATTTTATGACCGCGCTCAAGGATGCGGGCTTCAAGTATGCGCAAACGCTGACGTGGATAAAAAACCATTTTTCTATCGGGCGGCAGGATTACCAATGGATAACCGAGCCCATTATTTACGGGTGGAAACAGGCGGACGGCTGCCCGCACTACTTTATAAACGATCACACAAAGTCGACGGCATACGAGGCGGCGCGGCTTGATTTCAAAAAACTAAGCAAAGCGGACGCGGTCACCCTGCTCGAAAAAATATTTGCGGAGGAAAAGACGACGGTCATACATTGTGACCGCCCCGTGCGGAGCGTGGAACACCCGACAATGAAGCCGATAAAACTGTGCGCGGAGTTCCTATACAACAGCAGCCGCGAGGGTGCCCTCGTATACGAGCCGTTCTGCGGCAGCGGCTCGACGCTGATCGCGGCGGAGCAACTGAACAGGCGGTGCTTCGCGATAGAGATTGACGCAAAATACTGCGACGCGACGGTCAAGCGGTATATTGCCGAGGCGGGCGACGCGGGCGTGGTTTTGGTACGCGGCGGCCAAGAGAAAAAATATACCGAAATTGCCGCGGAAAACCCTTGACTTCGGACGGAAATTCCATATTCTGTCCCATACCGCAAAGGAGGCGGCAAAACATGAAAAAAGATAAACAAGCAACAGTCACAACAGACACCGCGCCCGAGGCCGAAACACTCGCAGGTTTCAACTTCAATATCGGCAAAAAGGGCAAGGCAATCATGACGTGGACGCAACGCGGCTTCACGTTCAACAAAGACGCAATCGAGCTTTTAGGATCGCCCGCGTACATCGTCATCGGTTTGGATGAAAAGGCAAAACGGCTCGCGATCAAAGCGGCGGACAAGGACAGTACGGCGCAAAAATACGTCTTCGCGAGCGCGGGACGGCGTGAAAAATTCGCGTTCGTCACGGCGACGAACGTGCGCGAGGCGGTCGCGGAGCTTCTCGGAGAGCAACCCGAAAAAGGCGGAATAAGTTATGCGGTGGAGTTTGACAAAGTCGGGGAATTTGGTATAATAGAGCTTACCAAAGGAACGAAAAACAAAAAACAAAAAGAGGACAGCGATGAAAGCTGAGGATTTGCGTGAGGAACTGCGGCTTCTCATATACGGGCAGTTTAAAAAGGACATAAAGACGATAGATAACGACGAGCGCGAGGACACCTTGCGCGTCGTTTTTACGGATGGCACGGTGCGGTTCGTAAAGGTAAGTTAAACCGAAAAACAGAATTTATAAAAGCGTGAAAAAGGGCGTCGGGTACGCCCTTTTTTGCACCCAAAAACGTCCGAAAAAATATTTAAAAAAGTTGAAAAAAAGTGCAAAATTACCCTTGACTTCCCCTCGAAATTCCTATATCCTCCCCCCAACAAAAACAAACGCGGAGGAACAAAAAAATGAAAAACCAAAGGTTCGGAATCGAAATCGAGATGACGGGACTGACAAGAGAAAAAGCGGCTAAGGTAGTCGCGGCGCACTTCGGGACGACAGCCTACTACGCGAGTTCAGCATACAGCACTTGGGCGGCCAAGGACAACATCGGCAGGACTTGGAAACTCATGAGCGACGCGAGCATCACCACGGACGGCGGCGAACAGGTCGAACTCGTAAGCCCGATTTGCGTATACGAGGACATCGAAACCATACAAGAGATCATACGCAAGCTCAGAGCGGCGGGCGCGAAAACAAACGACAGCTGCGGAATACACGTTCACATCGACGCGGCCCCGCACACTGCGCAGAGCCTACGCAACATAGCGAACATCATGGTCAGCAAAGAGGATTTGCTTTTTAAGGCTTTAGAGATAAAGAGCGGTCGCGAATACTACTGCAAAAAAGCGGACGCTGCTTTTATAAATAAACTTAACGCCCGCAAACCTAAGAGCATAACCGAGCTTCAGCGGATATGGTATAACGGCCACGACGAGAGCGATATGCATTACAGCAGCACGAGATACAGAGCATTAAACCTTCATGCGGTATTCAGCAAAGGCACGGTCGAGTTCCGGCTTTTCAACGGCACGACCCACGCGGGCAAGATTAAAGCGTACATACAACTTTGCCTCGCGATAAGCAACCAAGCATTAACGCAAAGGTCGGCATCGGCGGCCAAGACGCAAACGACAAACGCAAAATACACTTTCCGCACATGGCTTTTAAGGCTCGGCATGATAGGCGACGAGTACGCGACCGCAAGGCAACATTTACTCGCAAATCTTGACGGCGACATAGCATTTAGGAACGGGCGGGCGGCGTAAGCCGCTATCACTCTGTGGAGGTGTAAAATGAGATATTATATAGCATACGGAAGCAATATGAACACAGAGCAAATGGCGGTGCGCTGCCCCACGGCAAAGGTCGTCGGGACAGCGACGCTGAACGGGTGGCGGCTGCAGTTCAACGGCGTGGCGACAATCGTCCCCGAGAGCGGCGCGAGTACGCCCGTGGTAGTTTGGTCAATTGAGGATGCGGACGAGCGTAGCTTAGACCGCTACGAGGGTTTCCCGTGTTTTTACTACAAAAAATATTTGACGGTTGAACTTAACGATAAACGATTAACGGCGATGGTTTATGTAATGATGGCGGGACACGCGGAGGCGGAGCCGAGCGAGTATTACTATAATTCAATAGAACGCGGATATAAGAGCGCGGGTATATGCGACGGCACTTTGGCCGCGGCATATGAACGGGCGCGGAATAAATAACGGCGACTTCGGGTTTTTGTTTTTGTTAGAAAAAGAGCGGCGGCAACGTCGCTTTTTTCTTTGAGTGCGCCCGTATCACGCCGTGACGCGACCCCGCGCACCCCGTGCGGCGTGGCGGTGGCAGGCGATATTCGGGACGGGAAAATACAAACACGCGCCCCAAGCGTAAATAAAGGCGGGAAAATCTATTAAGGGAGTAACGGCGAATGTGTCACAAAGTAAAATTAAACAAGCGGCGAAACGGGCGGCAGACCGCGCCGTGCTGTTCATAAACCAACTCAAGCATACAAAGGGCGAGTGGTACGGGCGGACTTTCGAGCTGCTGCCCTGGCAGGAAACGATCATTCGGGAGGTGTTCGGGACGCTGAAGCCGGACGGATACCGGCAATACAACACGGCATACATTGAGGTACCGAAAAAGGCGGGCAAGTCGGAACTTGCGGCGGCGATCGCCCTGTTTTTGACGTGCGCGGACTACGAGTACGGCGCGGAGGTTTACGGGTGCGCGAGCGATCGGCAGCAGGCCTCGATCGTATTCGACGTGGCGTGCGGCATGGTCGAGCAGTGCCCGAGCCTAAAAGCGCGGATACGGATAATCCCGTCGCAAAAGCGGTTGATTTATAAACCGCTCAATTCATTTTACCAAGTATTGAGCGCGGAAAGCTATACGAAACACGGGCTGAACGTACACGGCGTTATATTCGACGAGCTGCACGCGCAGCCGGATCGCAGGCTTTACGACGTAATGCTTCACGGCTCCGGCGACGCGAGGAAACAACCCCTGTTTTTTTTGATAACCACCGCAGGCACCGACCGTAACTCTATTTGTTGGGAAGTACACCAAAAGGCAAAGGATATACTGACAGGACGTAAAAACGACCCGAGCTTTTACCCGACAATATACGGCCTCGACGACGGGGACGATTGGCGTGAGGAGAAAAACTGGTACAAGGCGAACCCGAGCTTAGGCGCGACGGTCAGCATCGATAAATTACGGACAAGTTTTTTACACGCGCAGGAAAACCCTGCGGAGGAAAACTTGTTCCGACAGCTGCGGCTTAACGAATGGGTCAAGCAAGCAACACGGTGGATGCCGATGGATAAATGGGACGCGGCAGGCGGCGCGGTCGACGCGGAGGCTCTGCGCGGGCGGGCTTGCTACGGCGGGCTCGACCTTTCGAGCAGCACGGACATCACTGCGCTCGTTTTAGTATTCCCGCCCGTGGCGGCGGACGAGCCGTACTTTGTATTGCCCTATTTTTGGGTGCCGGAGGAAACACTCGCGACGCGGGTATTGCGCGATCACGTCATGTACGATAAGTGGGAAAAACAAGGCTTCATAAAAACCACCGAGGGCAACGTCGTGCATTACGGTTTCATAGAAAAATTCATTGACGAACTCGGCGAAAAGTACGACATAAAAGAGATCGCCTACGACCGATGGGGCGCGGTGCAGATGAGCCAAAATTTAGAGGGCATGGGCTTTACGGTCGTTCCTTTCGGTCAAGGCTTTCGCGACATGAGCGCACCGACCAAAGAACTTATGAAGTTAACGCTTGAGGGGCGGATCGCGCATGGCTGCAACCCCGTTCTGCGGTGGATGATGGACAATGTATACGTCAAGACCGACCCCGCCGGAAACATAAAGATGGACAAGGAAAAAAGCACCGAGCGGATCGACGGCGCGGTGGCTTTGGTAATGGCACTTGACAGAGCTTTGAGGAACGGCGCGAAAACAGGCAGCGTATACGATGGGCGCGGGTTTTTGTTATTGTGATACAACAAAAAACAGCGAAAAATAATGCAAAATTCCCCTTGACTTCCGCATAAAATTCCGTATCCTCAACCCTGCCAAAACGGCATAGGAGGAAACACATGGAATTTCAAGACTTAAAGACAATTTACAGCCCCGAGCGAGAAACGCTCTGCGTGGACAGCGAGGGCAAAATTGTGGCGGAACACACGATCGGATTTTTGTGTACGCGACCCGTTACGGATTATGGGATGCGCAAGGTTGCGGAACACACCGACCGACACACCGACATTCTTGTCAAGTTTGAATAAGGGGGCAACAGCAAATGGAAAAAATAACGGTAACAATCGCAAGTCGCGGCCCCGAGGGTAACGTTCATGCGATACTCGCAAAAATACGGCAGGAAATGCGCAAGCGGCAGCTTATACAAAAATACAACGACATTTACTTTGACGTAATGAACAGTGGTTCATACCCCGACGTAATCGCCCGCATACGGCAAGACATTAACCTCGTCGACAGCGATGGGGTTATATAGGGGGAAACAGGACATGGACGAATTAAAAGATAAAATCGGTACAGTGGTCAAAAACGACGGAAAAGAACTTGCGGCCGCGTTAGACGTTTACAACCTAACGCATACGGGAAACTTTTGCTTTGAGGCGAGCTTCGGCGGCATGAGCATCGTGATTACGACGGAGCCGCAAGACGACAACGGCGACGTTATACGGGTTACAGACATACGCATACACCCCGACGTTATACGCAGGATCGGCATCACCTACCACATGACACGCGCACGGGAATTGGCAGAAACATACGTCGAGCTTCCGATTTCGCAGGCGCAGTTCGAGCGGGTCGAAAAGTGGATGCAGCACGAAAACGAAAGCGATTTGACGATAACGCCCGTCAAGGAAATTTTAGAGCGGCTGACAAAATTACAGGGCTATGACAAGCTCGGCTCATACAGCATAGAGTTGGGCGACTACGACGGGAGGATAGGCAAATGAACATAAAGGATTTGAAATTTAACGGCGTATATAAGGACAAGGACGGAAAAGAGTTCGGCGCGAGGAAGATACGGAAATCACTGTTCATGGGAGTACCCGACAGAGTGATCGACGAATTAGAGTTTTCATACACGGGCAAGGATCGGAAAGGACTGCGCTTTGTAACCAACGCGCTTGAGGTCATATACCTAACCCGCGAAGACATAAAAAACTTTGTGCTGATACGCACGGAATAATAACAACAAAATAAAACAAACGGCAAAGCCGCACTTCAAACGGGGTGCGGCTTTTGCATTGGAGGCGGAATGGGACTGTTCGGGAAACGTGAAAAGCGGCATGACAATCCCCGTGATGGCGGCACAGATGCGGCGGCGAACCAAAAGCTCGCCGACTTTATAAAAGGCACCGACCTCGACGACAGCGCGGGCGTGAACATAAGCGAGGAAAGCGCATTGACAGCAACGGCGGTTTATGCCTGCGTCAAGGTAATAGCCGAGAGCATCGCGAGTTTGCCACTTCACTTGATAAAGGAAAACAAAGGTGTGCGATCGCGGGCGCGTGATCACCCGCTATACGGCGTTTTACACGACCTCGCGAACGAGGAAACGACAAGCCTTAATTTCCGTGAAGTAATGCTCGCGTCCCTTTTGCTTTGGGGCAACGGATACGCAAGGATCGAACGCGACAAGGCCGGACACGTCGCCGCGTTATGGTTCATGAAACCGAACCGAATGGATGTCAAACGCGACTCGGGCAGCGGGCGGCTTATATACCGATATACAGCGGAAAACAGCTTGTCGACGGTCGACTTTGAGGCGCGTGAGATATTCCACGTTATAGGGTTTTCGCTCGACGGCGTAAAAGGCATATCGCCGATCCGGCAAGCGCGACAGACGATCGGACTGACAATGGCTACGGAGGAATACGGCGCAAAGTTTTTTTCAAACGGCGCACGGCCTGGCGGCGTTTTGGAAACGGCGGGCGTGGTAAAAGACCCCGAGCGGTTGCGGGCTTCGTGGAACGCGCAGTTCCAAGGGAGCCGGAACGGTCACCGCGTCGCGGTGCTTGAGGAAGGCGTGAAATACCATACGATCGGCATACCGCCCGATGAGGCGCAGTTTTTAGAAACGCGCAAGTTTCAGCTTGCCGAGATATGCCGCATATTTCGAGTTCCGCCGCACATGATCGCGGACTTAGACCGGGCGACGTTTTCAAACATCGAACACCAAGCGATCGAGTTTGTGCAGCACACGCTCCGCCCGTGGATAGTTCGGTTCGAGCAAGCGGTTTACAAGTGCCTTTTAAGCAAAGAGGAACGGCACTTATATTACGCCCGCTTCAACGTCGACGGTCTGCTTCGCGGCGACTACGCAAGCCGCATGGCCGGATACGCGGTCGGGCGGCAAAACGGGTGGCTTTCGGCAAACGATATACGCGAGCTTGAGGATTTGAACCCGATCGAGGGCGGCGACGTTTACCTCGTAAACGGGAACATGACGGCGGCGACCGACAA
>Ga0123353_10019124_pt1 | contig 10164 bp, 4 predicted proteins | sample TergutLab28metaG_3_FD_92763 | JGI IMG/M metagenome (GOLD analysis project Ga0123353, IMG submission 92763) | Labiotermes labralis P3 segment gut microbial communities from Petit-Saut dam, French Guiana - Lab288 P3 | ecosystem: Host-associated > Arthropoda: Insects > Digestive system > Gut ...
CTTTATCAACCCAGATATTTCGTTGTTACAAATGCTCGTGCAGTTCCATTATACATCTATAACAAAGAAACAGAAAATCGTATTTATACAAGAGACCAATTGGTGGTTTCAGGTATATTTGATGGAGAACCGATGCATTTTATTGTAAATCATTGGCCAGCAAGACGAGGAAGCGCCCCAAACGAATGGTTAAGAAATGATGCGGCAAAATTGACCCGTTCTTTAGTTGATTCGATTATCAATACAGACAAAAACGCTAAAATAATAGTTATGGGCGACTTGAATGACGACCCAACTGATGAAAGCGTTAGATTGTATTTGAATGCAAGAGATGATATTAAAAAACTGAAACCGAATCAAATGTTTAATACAATGGGTAAACTTTTCAAAAAGGGTATCGGTTCATTAGCATATCAGGACAAATGGAATCTTTTTGACCAAATCATTATTACTCAATCTTTTCTTGATAAAAAGCAATCAGGATATCGATATCACAGTTCGCGGGTCTTTAATGATTTGTTCCTTCAAGAAACAGAAGGAAGATTCAAAGGTTATCCGAAACGTACATACGTTGGCAATGAATACAAAGGAGGTTACAGCGACCATTTCCCTGTTTATATTGTGTTGGTGAAAAAGATGTGAATTTCACGGTTAAATTTTAATCATTTTAACCTGAAACTAATCTTCTTCATCTTCATCTTCCACAAGAACAAAATCCAAAATCCTTTTTTCCAAATTAGCGCGTACTATCCTGATTTTGACCGCGTCTCCGAATCTATATTTTTTCCTTGTTTTCCGTCCGACAAGCATATAATTTTCCTCGTCAAAGTAATAATAATCATCATCTAAACCACGAACTGAAATTGCTCCTTCGCATTTGTTATTCTCTAATTCAACAAAAATTACCTTTTCAGTAATCCCCGAAATCACTCCATTAAAAATCGATCCTATTTTATCTCTCAAATATTCAATCTGTTTATATTTAATTGAAGCGCGTTCAGCGTCAGAAGCGATTTGTTCCATTTCAGAACTGTGTTTACATTTTTCTTCATACAGTTTTTCCGATACCGATTTTTCACCATCAAGATATTGTTGTAACAGTCTGTGAACCATTACATCCGGATATCTACGAATTGGCGAGGTAAAATGAGTATAATACTTGAATGCAAGTCCGTAATGCCCTATGTTACAGGTGGAATATGCCGCTTTTGCCATAGTGCGGATAGCGAGCGATTCAATAATATTTTGTTCATTACGCCCTTTTACTGATTCGAGTAATCGGTTGAGCGACTGACTGATTGATTCTTTTCCTTTGGGTTCTGCTTCTAATCCGAATTTTTTTACAAATTTGCTGAAATTATTATATTTTTCCGGATCAGGCTTGTCATGAATACGATAAATAAATGTTTTTGAAGGTGTATTTTTACCCTCTTCCTTGTCTTTTTTATTGATAAATTCCGCTACTTTTTTGTTTGCCAGTAACATAAACTCTTCAATAAGATTATTTGAATCTTTTACTTCCTTAAAGAAAACAGATAAAGGTTTTCCGTTTTCATCAGTAATAAATTTTACTTCAACTCGTTCAAATTCAATTGCTCCCGCTTGGATTCGTTTTTTTCGCAGTATTTTAGAAAAATTGTTCAAAATATGAATTTCAGAAGCAAAAACACCTTCTTTAGTTTCAAGAATTGTCTGAGCTTCTTCATAACTAAAACGTCTGTCGGATTTTATAACTGTTCTACCGAACCATTCTTCTTTAATATTTGCATTATCGTCAAGCAAAAAAACAGCTGAAAAACATAATTTTTCCTCATTCGGACGAAGCGAGCATAGATAATTGCTCAAACGCTCAGGTAGCATTGGTACAACTCTATCCACTAAATAGACTGAGGTTGCGCGATTGTAAGCCTCAATATCTATAATCGAATCCGGTTGTACATAATACGTTACGTCAGCAATATGTACTCCAATTTCCCATAATCCGTTATCAGTTTTACGAATTGACAAGGCGTCGTCAAAATCCTTTGCGTCAGCAGGGTCAATAGTAAACGTTGTAATATCTCGAAAATCTTTTCGTTTGGCTATTTCATCTGCAGGAATTGTTTCAGGAATTTTTTCCGCTTCTGAATTTATAATTTCCGGAAATGAATATGGTAAATTAAACTCGGCGAGAATAGCGTGCATTTCAGCATTATTTTCACCAGAATTACCCAATATATCAACAACTTCGCCAACAGGACTTTTTGCTTTCTCATTGTATTCAACAATTTTTACAACAACTTTCTGACCATTGATGGCTCCATTTGTTTTTTCAAGCGGAACATAAATATCGCGATGAATTACTTTATAATCGGTTTTCACAAATGCAAAACCTGTTGATACTTCTAACGTTCCGACAAACAACTCTCTTTTGCGGCTGATAACTTCAACTATTTTACCTTCAGGTTGATTCCCTTTTCGATTCGCTAAAAGTAATACTTTCACAACATCGCCATTAAAAGCATGTTTAATATTTGGTTTTGCTACAAAAACGTCTTCGCTTCCGTCTTCGGGAATAATAAATGCTGCTCCTGATGAAACAACATCAACTGTTCCGATGATATAAGTTTCGTTCGCATTAAGTTTGTAACGCCCTTTTGTAACTTCTGTTAAAATTCCCACCCTTGCTAAATCAATTAATTGATACAGAATGGATTGATAATCTCTTTTCTTTACTAATCCTAACGCTTCAGATAATTGTTTGTAATTAAATATCTTATTTGGATTACTAAAGTAAAAGACTTGTACCATGGATTTTATTTCCGATTTTGTAAGTCCTTTATTTTCTCTTTTACTCATTTATAATTTATTAAAATCTGGAATAAAGGGACTAATCTATTTTTTTTTAGACAGTCCCTTTTTTTTTATCTCTCGCTGTTATTCTTATTTGCGAGAGGTTATTATAACTTAAAAAATTACCGTTTTACAACTTTTTGTATCATAGATTTTCCATCTTTGGAATCAATTTTCAAGATATAGATACCTGAAGACAGATTACCGACAGAAATTTCATTTTCTTTAGTCTGCATAATTAACATACCTTTGAAATCATACAAAGTTGCCTGACGGAAGTTTTCTCCATATATGTAAATACGGTCATACGCAGGATTTGGAAATACCTCGAAAACATTTTTGTTTTTAGCAAAAACTTTGTCAATATTCACCGGATCGCCAAGACAGAATGTTACTTTTTCGGAAGATTTCTGAATATTATAAAATGCTACGACTGAATAACATACGTCTTCTTCATCAAGAGGAAAGAGGTCGGTAAAATTATTCATGCGGGTTAAAAATTCATTTCCTGCCCAATCTATTCCGATAATGTTTTCGTCATTACGATAAACAAAGTAACCGTACAAATGTTCTGCCGGTAAAGCAAAATCATTACTAACTAAATTTGCTCTAACAAGTATGGAACCATCTATAAAGTAATCCGTTAAGGGTTGCCATGTTACTCCTCCGTCTATGGAAGTTAAATTTGAACGACCTTCATAATAAGGCGTCATCTCCCACGTATCGGGTTCCATATACGAAAGCATTTCGCCAACGCCAATCGGCAAGTCTTTTTCATCATGCTTAACAACTTCAATACCAAAATATAAAGGCTCTTCCATATCTATAGAGATAATGATTGGTTCATCTAAGAAAAAAGTATTCCAATTAAAGAAATCAACATCAGTAATATCTTGATCAACAATTCTTTCACTACCTATAAATACGGCTAATTTGAATGTCGCAAATTCAGAGATATATTCGTCATAATTATAAGCCAAATAAGCAGAAATAGAAACCAACTTATATCCATTGTATCCAATAAGGTCTTTCGCTTCAAATTTAGCAGCAGAAATAAAAGGTTCTCCTTCATTTCCAATAAGATTCCATGGGTAGCCTTCTTCTTCTTCATGATAAGACAGTTTTACTAAAGCGCCCGGGTCAGCCCAATTGATATGCACATATCCATCTTCCATCTTATGGGCTGTAACACGCAGAGGAACTTTCAATTCTATTTCGTCTCCTGCTCCAAAAATATAGATGTTATCAATATTCCAATACATCCATTCTCCTATATTTTCACCGTATGCAACGAATCTAATCCGAGTTTGATTTCCTGCAGCAAATTCTGAAATATCATATTCATAATATTCAAACGAACCCCATTCAAATGCTGGTCTAATATCATCTATTGTATGCCATTCTCCGTTATAAACTTCAACTTTAAGTCCTTCATCACTGCCCAGCTCACTACAGGCGCGAGCCAGATTAAAAATAAGAAAGACTTCTTCATTATCGGCTGCATTTAAATACGGAGAAACAAAATACTCGCTATAACTACTACTTAGCGGCGGCATAAAGGATATACAGGGAGGTTCTATTCCATTAAAACCTACTAACCATCTTGTTTCAGATCCGGGAGAAACATTCCAGTAATTGATATTAAAATCTTCATTACTAAAATCTTCCATGAACGGTAAAGAAAATTCTCCGATGTTTATTTTCATCTCTCTTGTTCCTACAGATTCGTCTTTATTGTTCCATACTGCAGTTATACTGAAAGAATGGTTCCCTTGTGGAATCAATTTATCAGAGAAAGTTGTAGATGAAATAAGAGCGCTGTTTATTTTAATACCATTGCGATATACATTGTAACCGGAAAAATCATTTTCAGGATCTTCGGTGGGCGCTTCCCATGCAAGGTCAATCTCACCGAATCCGACTTCTGTCAATGTAAGATTCTTAGGAGGATAAAATCCTGTTATATGTTCTTCTATGTCAATAACATAACCTAAACCTGACCAAAATCCAAATCCTACAATACGCTTGCCGTTAGCAGAAATTCCTGTTGGAGTCCAAAATTCAGCGCCTGCTGCTTCATCAATGCCAATATTCAGTAAATATTCTTCCAAATCAACCATTCCCCACTCTTCTTTATAAATAAATCCATCACGTGTAAAATCCCCCCATCCAATGCTGGTTTGATTATAACCTATTACAATTCCGTCATCTGAAACTGCATTTGCAACAGCTAAAGTAGCATCCGGGAATTTTCCGATGATAATTAATTCATCTTTTTCAACATCATAAATTGCAGCATTTTCATTAAAATCAAGCGCTACATACTTACCGTTCGGACTGACGTTTGGCGCTTCGCCACTTCCCCAAACTCCATCCATGGCGATTCTTTTATATACTCCATCTACCCAAACAACAGGGTGACGGGTATAATCAGGCGCTGCCCATCCGGAAATAACTCTGCCGTCAACTGACATGCTCAGCACTCTGGCGCCTTGCCCTCCACTCTCGAAATCTAAAAAGGTAATTTCATCATCAGACCAAGTTACAGGAACCCAATCCCAATTTCCGCCATCCTGAGTACCTGCTATTTTCGTTCCATCTTCAGAAACTCCATCTGCATGCGCCATATCCAACTCATTCCATTCATCATCAACGTAATACCCGCCTGCAAATATTGGCATATCATCCTCATCAAATTTACCGGTAAAAAACGACCCGACAATAAGTTTATTATCAGAAATGGCATCAACTTCACTTGCGCCAACAAAAATATGACCATCTTCATCAGTCCAGTAAAAACCCGGACCACCCCAAATATATCCTCCAACATAGTGTCCGTCAGGTGAAATACACACGACATATGGAACATCAAGATCGAGGTATGTAATTTTATTACCTGTTGTACCCTGTTTAAATGTGGCTAATAGACTCGCATCTTCTGTTACAGTAAACTCAAAAATAGCGCTTTCAGAGATAATTTCTTCGCTATTAACATCAGTCCAATTAACAAATTCATAACCATAATTAGGAGTGGCTGTTACAGTAATAACAGACCCTTCATAAAATGTACCGCCCCCAATAACCTGACCGCCTTCTCCGGCAGTAACATTTATTGTGTATTCAGGTAAGTCTTCTACAATCATACGAAGCGCTCCTGCTCCGAAATTTGCCTGAGCCACTATAGTATTACCTGTCAGCGATTTGGTGTAAAGTCTTGTAGAACCGATACGTAAATCATAAGAAAGACTGATATTTTCAGTAGTAAGTTGATTAACACACAGATAATAACTTCCCTGAGTCAATAATGTTTCAGGAACTGTTATTGTTGAAAAACCTCCTATTCGCGTTACAGGTACTGTAAAAATAGGTTCATTTTCAATTGTAGTGGCATTAATCATTTTAAACAACGTGATTGTGTAATCAAGTGCAACGCCGTTTCCGTGCCCTACTTCGACAGATGTTAACTTGGTTGGATTATATATGGGAAAAATATTTCCTGCCGAAATAGTTCCGGAATTTGATCCAACTCCGTTTGCACAAACATCAATGGCATCCAAAGCATATTTGTTTCCTATTTCAAGAGTATATGTTGCGCTGTTATCTTCCGGATTTATATCTGGTTCGGTTTGATTTACAGTGAAAACAAAATTATGATTTCCTGCTGTTGATGGGAAAACAGTTCCGGTTGGAGTTGTAATATTCATCTCAGCAGAAGTAGCTCCGGAAGCAAGCGAAGCAATAGGAGTTGAACTGCCAAGTGAAACTCCGTTAAATGTTGCAGAAAAACTGACATTTGTTTGAGCGCTTACTCCTGCGTTAAATGCTTTTGCAGTTAGTGTTGCCGGGAAAGGCATTATATCTGCAAAAGCGCCTTCTGCTTGTGATTCTGGAATTTTGGTAAATGGAACCAAAGGATTTTCAGAAACAATTTGCAGGTCATTCATTGGTAAATCAACAAGCATTCGAATATATAAAGCGCCAACTGTTATTCCAAAGTTTAAGTTCATATTTCCTAGATTTCCTGTAGTTCTTGAATAAGCAATTCTATCAAGATTTCCATCAGAAATAACTGCCAGAGATACGTTTGACAATTGATTAAAACACAGATAGTAATCTCCCGGCGTCAAAGTAGTTGGAGGAACCATAACTGTGACCAAACCAGCTGATGTGGGCTTTGTAGCAGGCTGAGTAAATATTGGCGGTGTTGTCGGAACAATACCATCCACAGAATACAATGAAATACTAAAATCGGTAGCTGCACTTGCGCCAAATCTCATTTCAACTGCATTAAGAACAGTTTCCTGAGTTATTGTAAAAACATTTCCGTATGAAATTGGAGAGGCAGTATATCCAACATTATAAGCAACTGTACCATCATCAACCGCAAAAGTATTTTCTGTTCCTGTAAAAGTTTGAATTGCAGTATTATCGCTTGGATCAGAGTCCTCTTCATCTTGCGACACCGTATAAGTAAGTGTCGTAGCGCCAAGTGAAATAGTTACTCCAGAAGTATTTACGCTCATTATTTCAGATTCTCCGGGCTCAATAGAAGGTATTGTTGTTGATCCTATCTCCATCCCATTATATTCAATAGAAAGTGTAACGTTGGTTTGAACAATTCCTCCAATATTATTAACCTGAACAGGTATTGATAATACCGTTTGAGACGTAGGTACCTGATCCAAAGGATATACTGGTGCAACAAGCGACAAATTATTAGTCGCTGCCAAACTAACTTCAATATCATCTAAAGCTATAACGTCTCCTTGGTCTGCTGGCGTAAAAGCGTGAAATCCCAAATAATAATCACCTGACTCGGGCGCTGTAAATATAGCAACTATTTGCGTCCAAGGACGAACCTCGTGAGTTGTGTTATAATATAGAATATCAGTACTTGCAACCATTGCTTCTTGTGTAGCTGCATTCGCTATTTTCGCCTCAAAGTAATTATGTCCCTGATAATCAGACAAAAACAACCAAAAAACTACACTATAAGAAGATCCTTCTTCAAAAGCCATAGCAGGACTAATTAACCATGCATCACGAGCGGGTCCATACAAAGCGTTATATCCCATCCTTGTTCCGGATAATGGATAAGTACCTCCGGATCCTGAAATTCCTGTGCTACTTGTCCATGGAGGCGAACCACCACCGGGTTGAAATCGTGTCCATCCGGCAGGTATGCCCATTCCTGTAGTACTTTCAAATCCTTCAAATAAAATAACTTCTTTCGAAGTATTTTCGCGTTTCAATGACGATATCGCATCTGTTCTTTCGTTCAAAGCAACATTATCAGTACCAATCATGTCAATAGTTGACACGCCTTGAACTTGTTGTTTAAGTTCAAGGACCTTTTCAATTTTGGAGTCTTTGTTTAGTGGTGAATCACCCCGTATCATTAAGTCCTGCCCGTTCATCGCATAACCAATAAACATAAGGACTAAAAATAAAAAAAACTTTTTCATATATAAAATTTTTAGTGAATAAATTACTTATTTCTTCGCAGCAGGCTGCTGAGCGCTTTTTGACAATGAATCCCTCATCATAGTATCTGCTTCAATGTTTTTATATCTTTGATAGTCCATGATACCGAGGTTTCCGCTGCGGAATGCATCTGCCATTGCAAGCGGAATTTGTGCTTCAGCCTGAATAACGTTTGCGCGTGCTTCCTGCGCTTTTGCTTTCATTTCCTGCTCAAGGGCTACAGCCATCGCACGACGCTCTTCAGCGCGAGCCTGAGCGATGTTTTTATCGGCTTCGGCTTGGTCAATTTGCAATTCGGCGCCAATATTTTTGCCAACATCAATATCTGCAATATCAATTGACAGAATTTCAAAGGCTGTTCCGGCATCAAGTCCTTTTTCTAACACAACTTTTGAGATAGAATCGGGTTTTTCCAATACTTTCAAGTGTGTTTCAGAAGAACCGATTGATGAAACGATTCCTTCACCAACTCTCGCAAGTACAGTTTCTTCACCTGCTCCACCAACTAATTGTTTGATGTTGGCACGAACGGTAACTCTTGCTCTGGCAATTAACTGAATACCGTTTTTTGCCACTGCTGACACAGGCGGTGTGTCTATAACTTTCGGAATTACAGACATATTAACTGCCTCAAGCACATCTCGTCCAGCCAAATCAATGGCGGTCGCCATCTTAAAAGTAAGGTCAATGTTTGCTTTTGACGCTGCAACTAATGCGTCAACAACTCTTTTTACCTTTCCGCCTGCCAAAAAGTGCGCTTCGAGTTCATCGCGCTTAATGGTTAATAATCCTGCCTTATGCGCTTCAATCATCGCGTTTACGATTAATGGCGGAGGCACTTTACGTATTCTCATTAATATTAACTGAAGCAGCGAAACGCGTACTCCTGATACTAATGCCGTTAACCACAACAGTATAGGCACATAATAGAGAATAATAAAAAATAAAATTACAATTACTATAACTAATCCAATTGTTCCATACATAATTTTTTTATTTTAATGGTTTAACAATAATATAATTTTTAAAAACTTTTACAACTTCAATTTCTGTTTTCGGGTCGATATATTTACCCGGACATTGCGCTTCAACGTCTTTATCGTTGACTCTTGCCTTGCCGACCGGATTTAATCTTGTGATTGTTATTCCTATGTCTCCGGGTTTAATTAACTCTTCTTCAATGGTTTCGACTTGTCCTGTTATGGTTGTGTCCAACGATAATTTTCGCCAAGTTTTGGTTCTCAGAGCAATTAATATTACGATGACAAAAGCAATAACTGTGGATATAAGTATTATATTTCCGGTAGTTACCCCGTAGTTACTGTATCCCAAATAAATCGCAATTCCAACTGCAATAACACCGCCTATTCCGGAGATTGAAATACCCGGAAAAACAAAAAATTCTAATACTAATAAAAATATCCCTGTTAGAATTAAAATGATGATTATAGCCATATTTAATGTTAGTTACAAATATAAATTCTGTTTAAAAACGGTTCAAAAATAGATTAAATTTTTGGAATTCCAAGCGTGATTGATTAAAAAAAGTTTTTTTTTAACAGAGGAAAGACAATAAAAATTATTGAAATATCTGTAATTTGAAAAATATTTTAATGAAAATCTTATTGGGAATAATGACACAGAGATTTCTCTATGCGTTACCTATGACGTATTTTTGAGGAGATTCCTCACTGCGTTCGGAATGACGGGCGTTCGCAGAGGGAGAGGGAGGGGAGCGGCGGCGTAGCCACCGCTAATGACCTCCTACTCCTCCTCAGTCCTTTGTCATTGCGGGCTTGACCCGCAATCTCCTAAAATGAGATTCCTCGCTGCGCTACATATTACGTA
>Ga0123353_10019125_pt1 | contig 10163 bp, 8 predicted proteins | sample TergutLab28metaG_3_FD_92763 | JGI IMG/M metagenome (GOLD analysis project Ga0123353, IMG submission 92763) | Labiotermes labralis P3 segment gut microbial communities from Petit-Saut dam, French Guiana - Lab288 P3 | ecosystem: Host-associated > Arthropoda: Insects > Digestive system > Gut ...
AGGTCTCGTGATGTGCATCTCTTTTGCAACCCAAAAGTTAGAGCCGGGCATTGATTTTACCGGTGGTAGAAACTATGTGGTACGCTTTGACCAAGAGGTAAAAACAAATGAAGTACGTGCTGCTATTTCAGATGCTTTTGGAGGTAATCCCGAAGTGAAAACATTTGGTGGAAATAATCAGGTGAGAATTACTACAAACTACAAGATTGAAAGTAATGACCCAGAAATAGATAAAGAGGTGGAAACCATGCTTTATACTGCTCTTAAAGATTTTTATGTGAAAAAAGATTTAACAGAGAGTGATTTTACTCAACAGATTGACCCGCGTGGTATTCAAAGTGTACAAAAAGTACAGCCTACTATCGCTCGCGAACTGTTAGGTCAAGCAATATGGGCGGTGTTAGTTTCTATCGTAATGATTTTCATATATATTGCGATTCGTTTTCGAAATTGGCAGTTCGGACTGGGCGCGCTGGTAGGGCTTGCTCACGACACATTGCTGACCGTTGGTTTGTTCTCATTACTCTATCAAATAATGCCTTTCTCTATGGAGATTGACCAGTCGTTTATAGCGGCAATCCTTACGGTAATCGGTTACTCTATTAACAACGTGGTAATTATTTATGACCGTATTCGTGAAAATCTTAACCTGCACCCGAAACGGGAACTTTATGTTAATGTTAATAACGCTATTAACAGTACATTAGGACGTACACTTAATACTGCCGGTTCAACCATACTTGTATTGTTAGCTATTTTCATCTTTGGCGGTGAGGTAATTCGCGGATTTATTTTTGCGATGACTGCAGGTATCATTATAGGTTCTTACTCAGGTATTGTTATATCCCCACCTTTGGCATTCGACCTGTTAAGTCGTGCCAAAAAAATTAGACGCAAAAAAGTTGAACTGCTTAAATGACTTTAACTAAAAGTTAATGGCATAGATTTTGTTATAAAAATAACAAGATTATTTTTCATTCCGAAATACTCCATTGTAGTGTACCATCTTACTTTTACCTTTATAATAAAAAGAATAATAGTAATCACCTTTTTGCAAATCTTTAATACCCACAGAATGAATGCCTTCTATAATAATTCCATTTTTAATATATGAATCATAGTTCTTTTGTTCATAAACTTTTTCCCCTGTTTCATCGTAAATAAATAAATAGTTGGTTCTAAATTCATCAAAGGCATCATTTGGGATATGGGTATTTAGATTCGTTACTGCAAAAAAGATAGGAGCAGTTTTTGAATTTATTATTAATGTATCCGGGAAAAAAAGCTCATCTTCAATGGTTACAGTTTTAGTTATTGATACTTTACAACCATTTTTCGTTTTTAAATGAAAAGTAGTGTGATAGTCTCCCCACATACTAAAAAGATGCACAGGCGACGGGTTTCTCTTATTCATCACATGGTCTCCAAAGTCCCATAACCACACAACCGTTGTATCACTCAAAAGTTCCGGATCAGTAAGGTTTGTAAATTCCACTTCTCCAAAATATTCTGCAAACAACGCATTCTCAGGAGTAAATGTAAAGTCAATCTGTGGCATTTTATCTAAGGAGATTATATTATATTTTGTCAAAGAGTCTCTACATCCGTAAGTATTTGTTATAATTAGTGCTACATGGTAATTACCGGGTTCATAAAGAAAAATATCTGGACTTTCTTCTGAAAATACAAAATGAATACTATAATCATCGTTAAAAACACTCCACATGCAAGTAAGGGTATCTTCCAAAAAACAAGTGGTTTTATTAAGTAATTGTGTAATAAGAAATTCACAACCCGATTTCTGACTCACATCAAAGTCAATATAAGTAAGTTCATGAAAACGTAAACAAAGCGTATCTAACGCTTTAGGAATAATAGAACGACTACTATTTTCTTGTGCATAACAAGTAAATAGGATTAAAAAAACTAACAACTGAAATTGAAATATTTTTATCATTTTAGCTTACGAAAAATGAATGTCAATATTATGTCCCACTTGAATATTGGCTAAAGCAGCAATATTTCCATTATATAAAGTAACTTCAATAAATCCCAACCGATTATAAACAAGGTACACTTCTTGTTCTTTGGGGTTATAAAATGAATGCCAGCGAGTTATTTTTAACGGACGATTTGTTGAAACAACCGCATTTTGCAACATTTTACCTGCAGCCTCAAACATCGATATGGGAATGTTAGATACTGCATTACAGCAAGAGTCAATATAGACAACCTTCCCAAAAATTGTTTTTCTTTCTGCATTATACTCCGGATCTACCAAATTGCTTATCTGAAATTTTAAAGAAAGATAGGGTACTGCGTTTTCTATATATGTGTTTTGAAAAACCCACGATGACATCATCGCTAATTTTTCTGTGCTACTAAGCGACATATCTCCTTCATACTGATACGCTTTCCAATCACTTTCAGTGTGAAACATCATGGAAAACACACCAGTATCTTCTCCTAAAAAAAAATGATCTTTACAATAGAGCAAAACTGGTCTTGTTTCTTTTGAAAAAGATAATCCCGAAAGAATAATATGCAAACTCTTTTTAGGAAAAAAAGAGAAGCTGTTTTTGGCAATAAATGCAGTTTGAGAAGGATTAAACATCTCTAAATTATGTGTAATATCTATAATTTGTGCGTGAGGCATCTTTTTTAACAGTTGACCTTTTAAAATCCCCAAGTAAGGGTCACGTAATTTCCAGTCGCTCAGTAAAGTAATCATATTCTTAAATCTTATAAATAGGTATTCTTGATATTTATTTCTGACAATTCCAAATCATAAATCCACAAATCACAGTATAGATAATATTAGGCATCCATGTTCCTAAAGCAGGCGAAAAACCACCGTAGATTGAAAAAACGGTGGATACTTGCTGGAGAAAAACAAATATGAACACCAAAGCAATTCCAAAAAATAGATGTACTCCTACCCCTCTTCGAGTTTTACGGAAAGCTATACTCAAACCTAATAATGTCATAATTATGATACCCAGAGAGTTTGCAATTCTTTTATGGGCTTGAATAATATAGAATTTCGCCATACCACCTCCTTTCTCTTTATCGCTTTGTATGAATTTTTTAATTTCTCTAAATGTCATTGTTTCACATGCTCTATCGTCTTGTGATAAATCTAACGGAGAAATATTAAACACTGTATCCATAGATTTACCAAAAGTAATTCTTTCGCCTGTATTTATTGTAGTTCGTTTTTTGTAATCAGACAACCGCCATATTTTCATGGAGTCAAGATAGACAATTTCTTGTGCTGTAATTCTGTATTTTACATAAGTACTTCCCAATTCATCATATGCGAATTGATACCCTTTATTATCCTTAATATTCCAGCGATCTATATAAATATAACTTTGCTCAGAATTGCGAATATGAAAATTTGTTGTTGTTTTGGAGAAGCGAGACATATATTGGCTTCTAAAATTTATAAATTTTTCAGTTGTTCTTGGTACAATAACATTCGACATCAAAAGCGCAAGCATAGCAATACATAGTGCACCGGCTAAATAAGGAACTAACAAACGATAAAAATTTACTCCACCACTTAATATGGCTACAATCTCATTGTTTGAAGAAAGTTTGGAGGTAAACCAAATCGTACTTATAAAAGTAAAAAGAGGAATAAATAAATTGAAAAAACTAGGAATCCAATTCAAATACCATTTAAAAATAACATCAACCCATGAAATCTTGAAATCCATAAATAAAGATACGTTTTCTGCAAAATCAAAAACCACAATAATCGTCATACAAAGAAGTAGCGCATAAAAAAATGCAGTTATAAATTTTATAAATATGTAACGGTCAATAATTTGCATAAAACACCTATAATTAAGTTTGCAAAAATAGGATTTTCTATTATTTTTGCACTTTAATTTATATTATATGGAAGAAAAAAACAAATATTCAAAACATTCTGAACGCGATGCCAAATCAATTAAAGTTGCTGTTTTCTGTATATCGGCACTCCTTATTCTTTTTTTAGGATCAAATTTTTTGAAAGGAATTGATTCCTTTAGTAAGAAAGAGTTATATTATTCTATTTATGATAATAGTGGGGGGCTTTATTCGGGCGCGATAGTCTATTTACAAGGATATCCTATTGGAAAAGTTGCAAGGGTAAAAATCATCAACCACAACCCTGTTAAGATTTTAGCAGAATATGTACTGAATGAAAGAATTAAGATGCCTAAAGATTCTCGTTTTGATGTAACCTCAAGAGATATGCTGGGCGGAATTATTGTCCGCTTAGAACTTGGATCCGATACGCTTTTTGCAAAGTCTGGAGACACGCTTGTATGTGGACTCATTCCACAACTAACAGATGGAATAGAAGCAATGAAAGACCAAATTATTAATATATTAACATCAATAGACACCATTGCAGTTTCACTCAAAGATGTATTGGCAAACCAAAACGGGTCTGAAAAACTGGCTCAAACCTTAAGTAATATTGAGTCTATAACTGCCTCATTAGACCAGATCGTCACAGATAATAAGGTAAATTTTGGCTCAATTGTTGCAGAAATAAACTCTTTCTCAAAAACTCTTACCGAAATCTCACCTAAATTAAGAAGTATCGTTTCAAATTTTGACCAAATTACCGATTCTATATCTAAAACTAATGTAGCAGAAGTGATTGTAAATACAAATAATACCATTATTCACATAAACGAATTGGTTAGAAAAATTTATACCGGAGAAGGCAATATTGCCAAGCTATTGAATGATAACGAATTGTATCTGAAAATTGATGGTACACTGAAGAGCCTTGATACTCTTATTATTGATATTAAAAATAATCCGAAGAAATACATTAATGTTACCGTGTTTGGAAAGAAAGAAAAAAAATAGAATAGTATAGGATTTTCTTGAATACTACTATTCGGTTTTAGGGTAATTATTTTTTAACTAACCAACATAATTATGGGTGAAACAAAGAAAAAGATTCTGTTTATCATTAATCCTATCTCTGGTGGACACAATAAGGCAAAAATCCTTAAAACTATTCCAAAGATATTGGATAACAGAAAATTTGATATTTCCTTTGTACATACAAAGCGTATAGATGAAGCTAAAAAAATTTCAAAAATGGCAGTAGAAAAAAATATTGATATTATTGTAGCTGTAGGTGGAGATGGAACCATCAATGAAATTGCATCACAATTAGTGAATACAAATACGGCATTAGCAATCATTCCATGCGGATCAGGAAATGGGCTGGCTCGAGATTTGGGAATTTCACTCCAATATAAAAAAGCAATTAAACTTATCAACTCAATGATAACAAAAAAAATAGATGTTGGTTGTTGTAATAATCAATATTTTTTTAGTTTGGCCGGAGTGGGGTTCGATGCAAAAGTTGCGTATGATTTTAATAGAGGACTAAAAAGACAACTTTTGGGTTATGTATGGTATATTCTGAAAGATTATTTTAACACTAAAGAACAATATTTTGAAATTGACATGGAAAATGAGAAAATTATTGGCGACTTTTTCTTTATAACCATCGCTAATTGCTCTCAATGGGGTTATAATGTGAGAGTTGCCCCTAATGCAGAATTAGATGATGGTATTCTTACCGTTAATTTTGGGAAAAAACCCTCATTTTTTTCTCTCATCCCTTTTGGATTCAAAATGCTGTCCGGTAAAATTAACACCTCTAAATATAGTATGCTAAAAAATGTTACTAAAATTTTGATTAAATCTAACAAAAATTTTTTTTACCATACTGACGGAGATGCCAAAGATGTTACACAAATTATTGAAGTAGATATTTTACATAAAGCATTAACTATTATATCTAAATAAATATCTGAAAATTATTTTATTTTTGCACATTGTTTTTTCCTTTTATGAAAAATCCAAAGTTAGCTTCTCGTTTTGCCAAAGCCATTTATGATTTTGCAGCAGAAACTAATAGTATTGAGGTGGTATATCAAGACATCTTGCTTGTTCAAAAAGTAATTATTGAAAACCAAGAATTGAAAGTTGTGTTAGAAAGCCCAATTATTTTGGAAGATAAAAAACAGAGAATTTTTAGACAAATTTTTAGAAAAAGTTTGAGTGTTACTACATTCCTGTTTTTTTCGCTCATTCTTAAAAAAAGGAGAGAACCACAGTTATTAATGATTTGCAGGGAATTTGCTCAAAAATATTATATTCACCATAATATTAAAGAAGTCCACATAACCTCTGCACAACCTCTATCCGAAGAGATGAAACAATACCTAAAAAGCTATATCGAAAAAGGATCTCCTTATACTTTTATTTTACATTTTTCCGTAAACCAAAGTCTTATAGGTGGAATTATTGTTAAAGTAGATGATTTATTTTTTGATGCAAGTATCTTAACAAAAATTAATAAAATGAAAACAGAATTTTCTCAAAATGCCTACACCATAGGATTTTAATAATGACTAGTGATTAATGATGAGGCGATTAAATGTGAGATATGTGATGAAAACTGAAATCTTTAAACCTTTGAACTTTGAACCTTGAACCTTTCAACAAAATAGCAAATTCCATTCCACCCACTGTGAAATTGGTGGTAGTATCAAAATTGCGCCCTATAGAACAAATTATAGAACTATATAATACAAGGCATAAGTTTTTTGGAGAAAACAGACCATTAGAACTGAAAGAAAAATATGAAGCATTGCCCAAAGATATCGAGTGGCATTTTATTGGACATCTGCAAACCAATAAAATTAAACATATTGCACCTTTTGTTTCTTTAATTCACAGCATTGACAGTTTTTCTTTATTGCAGGAAGTTAACCGATATGCTGAAAAGAATAACCGCACTATTCCTTGTCTGTTGCAATTTTTCATTGCACAGGAGCTCACAAAACATGGGCTTTCGTGGGAAGAATGTATTGAGATGTTTGAAAACCCCGTTTTTTATTCGCTAAAAAATGTTAAAATAATCGGCGTAATGGGTATGGCAACTTTCACCGATGATAAAGTATTAATAAGAAAAGAGTTTAAGATACTGCATAGATATTTTACACAACTCAAAGCACAATATTTCATAAACGATCCTGATTTCAAGGAAATATCTATGGGTATGAGCAATGATTATGAGATTGCCATTGAGGAAGGAAGCAATATGGTGCGATTGGGGAGCGCGATATTTGTAAAGTAAAATATAATAATTTAAATAGTGAAATAAAAACAGGGGAATTCGCCAAATCTATATGCTTTTTATGAGTTTTGGCAGATGAAAATCTATAATATCTCCCCAATAACTTTCGTATATAACTCATGTTCAATTATATGTATCCGACGCTCAATTTCCTGTAAAGTTTCTGTCCCTGTTACCTTAAAACACTCCTGGGCAATAATTTTTCCTGTGTCAACGCCGGCATCAACATGGTGTACTGTTACTCCAAATATTTTTACCCCATATTGGTAGGCTTGCTGAATACCGTTTTTTCCCGGAAAAGCCGGCAACAACGTTGGATGAATATTGATAATACGATTATGAAAGGCTTTAAGCAGTACATCTCCAATTAAACGCATATAACCTGCCAGCACAAGAAGTGAAACGTTTTTTTCAATCAAATAAAAGGCGATCTCTTTCTCATATTCCTCTTTTGAAGTATAATTTTTCGGATGGAAAGAAAACACGGGAATGTTGTGCTTATGTGCGCGTTCCACGGCAAAACAGTTAGGTTTATCGGTAACCAAAGCAGCTATTTCGGCAATTAGATTTCCTTTTTTAATTTCATCAATAATTGCTTGAAAATTAGACCCATTACCCGATGCAAATATGGCTACTTTTTTCATAATTCCGCTTATAAAGAACCTTCAAATTGTTTGTAACTTTTAAATAAAATGTATTACAAACGGCAAAAATATTTTATTTATTCAAATATGAGATAAATTGTGCAGGACAAACCAAGGCAAAAGCATTAAAAATATTTTCACCATTCAGTTGCCCTTTAGGATATTTTGGAGGTTAAAAACCTCATTTTTACCTTATTTTTTGTAACTTAACAACCTTAGTATCAATATGATGACACTATTTATTTCCTATTTTCACACCATGTAAGATCACAGGATTAATCGAAAAAAAATGCTATTCTTTATTTTAAAATTTCATGTTAATTTGCACTTTGAAATTTTGATACGCAAAACTATTACAAAATATGATCAATCGAAAACTGTTAAACCCTGAAAGTATTGTAGTTATTGGGGCATCTAACGATGTGCAAAAGCCCGGAGGAAAACTGTTTCAACATTTGTTGGAAAGTTCTTTTTCAGGTAAAGTATATGCCGTAAATCCCAAAGAAACCCAAGTGCAAGGAGTGCCTTGTCTTCAAAGGGTTGAAGATTTGCCACAGGTGGATTGCGCTATTATTGCCGTTGCCGCCAAGTTTTGTCCGCATACGGTTGAGGTTTTGGCGCACCAAAAAGAAACAGGAGGTTTTATCATTATCTCTGCCGGTTTCTCAGAGGAGAATGAAGAGGGAGCAAAATTGGAAAAACAAGTTGTGGAAACCATCAATAGTGTAGGCGGAACCTTGATAGGTCCTAACTGCACAGGGTTTATAAACAGAAACTATAACGGAAATTTTGCCAAACCTGCGCCGCAACTTCAACCTAAGGGGATTGATTTTGTTACCGGTTCCGGTGCTACCGCCGTTTTTATTTTAGAGTGTGGAATGACTAACGGACTGTCGTTCAACAGCATTTGGGCAGTTGGAAACTCTGCACAAACCGGCATTGAAGAGGTGCTGGAACATTTGGACGAAACGTTCGACCCTGCCGTAAGTTCTCCTGTCATCATGTTGTATATGGAGAATGTGCGCAATCCCCAAAAGTTGCTGAAACATGCGGTGTCTCTGTACCACAAGGGGGCGCGGTTATCTGCCATAAAATCGGGAGGATCTGTTGCTGGAAGCCGCGCAGCCTCTTCCCATACCGGTGCATTAGCAAGCAACGATGTGGCTGTAGATGCGCTCTTTAGAAAAGCCGGAATTGTGCGCTGCCACAACCGCGAAGAGCTTGTTGCCGTATGCTCTGTCTTCATGCACCCCGAAGTGAAAGGGAAAAATATCGCCATTATCACCCACGCCGGCGGTCCGGCAGTTATGCTCACCGACACACTCTCCAACAACGGCTTGGAGGTGCCTCACCTTGAAGGCGAAAAAGCAGAAGCGCTACTTGCTAAACTCTATCCGGGATCCTCCGTAGCAAACCCCATTGACTTCCTCGCCACCGGCACAGCAGAACAACTTGGATATATTATTGACGCTTGCGAAAACGATTTCGACAATATTGACGCTATGGCGGTAATTTTCGGATCGCCCGGACTATTTCCCAACTGGGATGTGTATGAATTGCTGCACAACAAAATGAAAACTTGCAAAAAACCAATATTCCCCATTCTTCCCTCAATTCTAAACGTTAAAGAAGAGATTGCCGATTTTATTGAAAATAAGCATCGTATTAATTTTCCGGAAGAGTGCGTGTTTGGAAACGCATTAGCAAAAGTGGTCAATACTCCAAAACCACAGCCTCTTAATCCTGAAATGCCGAAGGTGGCTCAAGAGGCTATCAGAAAAGTGATTGACCACTGCGAAAACGGATACCTGCGGTTAGATGAAATCAGCGCGTTGTTAGATGCCACCGGCATTACCCGCAAGCAAGAAATTGAAGTTACCACCGTAGGGGAAGCCCTTGCGGCTGCTCAACAATTAGGTTTCCCCTTGGTAATGAAAGTGGTGGGTCCCGTGCATAAATCCGACGTGGGCGGCGTAGTGCTGAACGTGAAAAATGAAGACACTGTAATTCGTGAGTTTGAACGTCTTATAAAAATAGAAGAGACTTACGCCATAGAAATTTGCCCAATGTATTATGGTACGGAAATATTCATCGGGGCGTCGAAAGAAGAGAAATTCGGACATCAAATCCTGTTCGGCTTGGGCGGTATTTTTATTGAAGTGTTGAAAGATGTAAAAGCTGCATTAGCACCTGTTGGGAAACAGGAAGCCTTAGAATTGATAAAACTACTGCGCGGCTACAAGATATTAAAAGGGGTGCGAGGGCAGGAGCCGGTAAACGAAGAGCTCTTTGCAGATACTATTTCACGGGTTTCCGCGTTAGTATCAATAGCACCCGAAATTGCCGAAATG
>Ga0123353_10019126_pt1 | contig 10163 bp, 7 predicted proteins | sample TergutLab28metaG_3_FD_92763 | JGI IMG/M metagenome (GOLD analysis project Ga0123353, IMG submission 92763) | Labiotermes labralis P3 segment gut microbial communities from Petit-Saut dam, French Guiana - Lab288 P3 | ecosystem: Host-associated > Arthropoda: Insects > Digestive system > Gut ...
ATGCTCAATATGTTTCGAATGTTAGTACATCCATCCTCAGGAGCTTGCGACTTATTTCTTAAGTTATTTCATGGGTTGTATTGCTCTGGTTCGATGTGTGTTGGTGTTATGTGGTTATGTGGTTATGTGGTTATGTGGTTTCCTTATGCAGGCTGAAGCACTAGTGCTTCAGCCTGCATAAGGAAACCACACCACCCCAGCCGAACCACAACGTAACACCAACACACATCGAACCAGAGCAATACAACCCATGAAATAACTTAAGAAATAAGTCGCAAGCTCCTGAGGATGGATGTACTAACATTCGAAACATATTGAGCATTAAATAATGAAATAATAAAGCAAGTGACATCAATTTGGTCTATTTTAATTCAACATTTACTTGATAATTAATCTGGTAAGTATAAGTAGAGGGGATATATCCTGTTGTTTTTATACGTATGATTCATTAAATGTATAAAAACAACGGCGTGTTTATTATGTAACGGTAAGCTCATCGTTAACAATAATCATACAGCTGTGTTTAACGGTGGCCGACTAACTAACTAAAAGTAAAAACATAACGGGATATTTATTACATAACAATAAGATTATGTCTACCCAATCAACATACAGTTTTGTCTGACAGCGACCTAATAATTAATCAATTAAATGGCTAATATTATTCAAATAAGTGTAACTTCTGTTGTTTATTTCTGTCTCCAAATTTATAAATAATCGGAGCTGGATCTATTTTCCATGTAAATCACTAATAGGAGATTTTTCTTAAGGTGCCCAAGTATTCCATTTAAAAAAAATACATTGTAGCAAGCTACACTTCATTTTTGCTCCTGCTGTACAGTGGTTCAGCGAAAATTCAGTTTTAGTCAGAATGCTGTGTGGATGTCAAAGTGTTTTAGCTTAACTAAGCTGTTTATTTGACGAAAACGTGAACTGTTAAGATTATACAATTACGATATAAGTGATAGTTGTATGAATGATGAAGCTGAGTTTGTGGAATATTACTGACAGTGGAAAGAACAGTACTGCGACAAAAACCCGTGGCACTGCCACTTTACGCGCCACCCATGCCACATAAAATGGCCTGGGATTAAACCCGGGTCTCAACGATGATATCCCGGCGAATTGCACGGCCACCTGGAGTCTGAGTTGTGTCTGCGAGAGTGAAAATTTGGTGTAAAATATCTTAGTTGAAAGTGGAAATGAAAATCACTTATAGTAAGTTTGAGGGCTTCAATACCGAAAGTCCAGTTAATGAGTAATTATTGTTTTGCATAATGACACAGACTTAATCTTTGTGATTTGCGTAGTGTTAACAGACAGGATGATTTATGAAGACATGTGTGAGTCATCAATTAATTTAAGGTGGTCTGGATTGTATCCGGATATAGACTGTGAGTTATATCGTACCCCACCAAATTCCAAGAAAAATGAGGGTTCTTGCCCGGACACAAAGCTGCAGGAGAAATGATTTCGTCCACTCACCTCCGTACATAGCCAGAGTCAAGAAAGAATGAAGCTAAATCCGTCTTCTTGGCATGGCGTGCAACAGCTTCACCTCACCACTATTTCGACAACTGCCCTAAGTTAATGAGGCTAGGTTCTTTTTGACTAAGTTTGATTTTAAGAAACTCTCTAGCACATTTCAACGAGCTGTTTATAACTATACGTAGGGTTAGGTACAAATTTGGTTACTACGTCTAGATGTAGGCCATATATCGCGAAGGCACGCCCCACTGGTCTTGCATGTGCTGCAGAACTTGAGGAAGCATACCCATCGCAACAGAGAAGTATTTATTTAAGCATGTCCTAGTACACGTTGACGAATGTACAGAACAACGAGCTTATGTTGTGTTTCTGGTAAATCCTACCAAGGAGTGGGTTGGGATGTAGGGGTTTACAATGAACGGTTAAGGGCTTACATGGCAACCGCAGCTTCTGCTGTCATTGCTGTTGAGTTGGATGGAACCTGATATTTAATCGGATTATGCAAGACATAGACAAAGTTGAACAAACTTTCGAGAGGGAGACGGGAACTAAAGAATGTGTGGTCTATGCAACCCACTGTACTGGACACTTCGTTCAAGTAGTGATTATACGTCTGTCTAGGGGCTACAGCATGAGTTCCTATTATAATTGCACAGTACATTTAACGACAATTATAACGAGGTTGTCGCATGTAAATGGAGCAGAAATGTGTTTGTTTGCGGTGAAATTAGTGCCAACTAAACAACAGTACTTGGATGAAATACTGCGTATCAACTATAGTAGCGTCAGAAATATGAAAGGTTAAACGCGTTCTGTGACACTTGTTCATTAATTTGAATTAGTTTATTTTTCACTTCAGCATTGAAATGATGTTGCAAACCTGCAAACCTGTAACTATCTAAGTAACTAACAAATCAAAAAACCAAATAAGTAAAAACTAAGTAGCTAGAAACCAACGAAGTAACGAATCAAGTTTGAATTAATTTACTTTTCTGTTCAGCATAGAAATGATGTTGCAAACCTGCATACCCGAAACTATCTAAGTAACTAACAAACCAACTAAAGAAGTAAAGAGCTGAGTAACTAGAAACCAACGAAGAATCGAAACAAACAATCAACCAAACATGTAGCAAAATATTTCCTCACAAACTATTACCTTTTCGTGCACTAGAGTAACTCGTTTCCATTTTAGCACATCTTTTATAAACCAGAGTTTCTAAACGTTTTGGATGTAAATCAGGTTATAATGACGGTGCTGATCATCGACTTACCCCTTACACTCCTCCTCCTCCTCCTCTATTTTTCCCTCCTCATTTGTCCATCTTAAATTGCACATGAAATTGCCTGGGATCAAACTCGTGACTCTGCTGTCAGAGGCCATCGATAAAATAACCTGACCTGTGTCAAGACCACATGATTTTGAAAAGGCTGTGGTTTAGCGCGTGACTGTTATGCCAATCTGATATATGAGGGCCCACTTCAAGATATTTTGAACTAACATGGGATGGGAAACTGCAAAAGAAAAACGAGAAATTATAATACAATATACAGTAAGCTTATCGAAGACGTGGATGACGATTACCCACTGTAGCCAGAAACTCTGACCACTAGACCACAGAGGCGGCCAGTATGTCATGACCAGTCTACGAAAAGATGGCAGCCCCGACAATGAATGTGATTAACTTCATGGAGCAGTGTCAATAGTGACGAGCTACTGATGTAGTCTGAGAGTTCCTCTATTATGTGGAAGACGAAATTTTATTAACGTATTCAAATGACCCTGGAAGCAAGCGGTGGCGCAGTTTGTTGAGGCACTGCGCTGCAAGCCGGAAAGTGGTAGGTTCGGTTCCCGACGGAATCGTTGGGATTCTTTATTGACATAATCCTTCCAGCCGTACTATGACCCTGGAGTCGACTCAGCCTCTAACATAAATAACAGCAACATTTCCATGGGGGTAAAGGAGGCTTCATTTGCCGACTGTCTTGAAATATGGGAGACTCAACCTCCTGGAATCCTCAGGGTCTGTCCTGGCTTGTACTTTTGCCGATACAAGCGGCGTCGAAGGCGTGTATCTGTGGCTACGCGACTGCTGGAAATGAGGGTTAGTATCCCGCCGGAGACATAAATGACTGTTGTCTCTTGTGAGTGTTGTGTGTTGCTAGGTAGAGATCTCTGCTTCGGGCTGATCATTCATCCAGAGCAGTCCGATCGAATGTGGTGCGTGATTGTGAAGTCTCGATAATGGGAATGTCTGGCTCACTAGGGGCTATATTGCCATGGAAAAAAATTCAAAATTCCTTGTTACTAGTTCCTATTCTGTACGGCTAAACTGATGATAAAATGATAGTGATAAAAATTAAATTAATACTAAAATTTCAATTACCTGCTATGAATGTGCTGGCGCAAAAGACAAAAGGTCAGTTCCAGAGGCATCATAGGAAGAACGATAGCACCAAAAACAAGAAAGTAATAATAATAATAACAATAATACACAATTTATGTTATGAAAGAACTATATTTCAGTTCTGGACAACTTTCCACTTTCCTTCGATGTTTACAACAGCAGACTGAAATGTAAACCACCACACAGTGTCGGTAAGCAATAAATCAAATACTGACAGTTTGACATAGAGCAACTCCGTCGGTTGAACATAAATTTGAGTTTCTCTGTTCCACGTAGACCGAAAGCAGAACTTGTACGGAATGCCTTGTGCCGCACTTTCTCAATTACAAATGAGTGACTTCCCACAGAAATATAAAAAAGAAAAGATTAAACCTTTAAAGGCCAGAGGTTGTTTTACGTACCGCCAAGTTTAGCACCAGAAAATTCTACGTTCTGGCTACACGGTCAATTTACGTGTTATGTATTATTCTCTTGCCAAACAGTGATTATTATATTACACGGCATTAATTGATTAGTTTTATAACTGAAAAGTAATATGTTTACTGCGCGGTACGAACTCAATATTTAAATAAAATTTAAGTTACTACCATTAATTTAAAAAATAATAATTTATCCAATGTAATTAATACAATACCATTTATATATGTAACAGTATTGTGCTGATCTTCTCTCTATTTGCTATCAATGTCTCTTCCGTTACGTTTTTGCTTGTGCTCGGCCATTATAAACAAAATAATTCGTAGTTATCTTCTGAAAGAATCATTATACGTAGTTACGTCTGTATCATACTTAAGTTAGCACTGGGGTATTCTATGAATTCTAACTAGTATGTCCACAGTTGTTTCTGTATGTGGGAATAATAAATGTTACAACTACGTTAAATAAATTTATATAAAGTTTAAAGTACCAAATTCCGATGGGTTCGAGATTTACACGAATTTTTTGAGAGAAATCGTAGTCTGTGTGTAGGTTTTAATGGATGCGCCAATTCACTAATAAACAGTATTCTGTTTTCATTGCGGTAATTATCACGAGAAATTAAATATGTTTCAGGGTTTCTCCTAGACCCATGCAAATTTCTTTTATAATCATTCTAATTTTGCAGAGTATTTTAACGTATTCCAGACCGTAAAAGTGTCAGTATTACTGTTCTTCTTTTGTACTGCTGAGGCAGTGTGTGCGTTATGCTAGGGAAGCACATCAAAAGATAAATGTTCAAGGCGTGTTACGGTAGAATTCAATTTGAAGTTTGTTATTCAACGAGGCTGTCAATTACGTAGATTTTTTATCCTCTAAGATGGATGAAGTAATGAGTACGAACCATCCGCGGAATGGTGCTGAGAGGGAAAATCAGAAGTACTCGGAGAAAAACCTGTTCCCAGCGCCACGTTGTGCACCAAAAATCCCACATAATGTGGTCTGGGATTGTAGCCGGGCTTCCGCAGTGAGAAACCGGTGACTAACATAAACCACAGCAAGGCCGTAAAAGGCTGACGAGTTTCGCATTGCCGGGTGTTTAATAAGTAAGTTCAGGGGTACTGGTCACTATCCATTTCGGTTTGAGTTTCGTAAAATTATGAGATGCGTGTCTAATTTGAAGTAAACGAATATGAAAAAGCATGCACGAAAAATAAGTTAATATTGCGAATCATTTTCGATAGCGATCTAAAATTTTATCTAATTATAATCTCAAGAAATATTATATTTTGATGTATTTTAAGGGTAGATGTTATAAGCTAAGTAGTATATTCAAATAATACAGTATCTGGTTTTTATATCTGAATCACGAAGCATGCCTCGATAGCAACGACAAATGGCTGACTAAGTTGCAAGGGCGGTTACAATTATTAACTACTGTCAAACAATTAATGCACTTGCCTCATATTGCACAAGGTAAGTAATGGCTATTCAGCAGCGAAATAACTAATTTTAAGAACTTGGCTTTCAACAGATAAATGGTATAAATTTCAAAATGCTACATTGTTCAACTGCTTTTTATTTCAACCAAACAATGCAAAAAATATATCGTACACAATACAATATTTATTTAAATATTATATACTCCTAAAGAAATATTGCATTAAATATAGTACACGATTTTGCATTGGTTGGTTGAAATAAAAACAATGAAAGATGCACGGTATATGCATTAAACTAACTGTTCAGTTGTTTTTAACTACATCCCACAGTGGTGAAGTAGACAATCTTCGATTGTAAGTATTTAACGATATTTGTAACGTAGGAATCACATATTTTGACAAAATAACTTTTATATTTAAAAGATGAAATATAAAAATGTTATTAATTAAAAAACATATTCTTAACCAACACAGTGTTTAGAGCTCTACAACCTCATTACAAATTTAAATCTAAATTAGAAATATGTTTTCATGTCGATGTAACTGGAAGCTTTTAAGTGTTGTATACCCAAACACACACGAATCTAGCGTAGCATAAACAGAACAATGCAACCTTTATTCAATCTTCGAATACGCGCGTAGTAGTCTTTTATTGTTAGTAAGGATATTAATATCAGATTAAACAACAGAAGAGAGAGAGAAAACAATTCCAGCTTCATATATCTTTAATATCGATACGCCTCTATAACGCAACATAACAGACCTCTAACACCTCAAGTAGAGCACAAGGAAGACTGACGTGCTGACGGCCCCCATTATATCATAATACACAGGGAATTTGGAAAATCAAAGTGAACAGGTACCTAGACGAGAGGGAAAACGTAATGGCAGATTTAGTTTGCAATGTCACTTACTACGAAGAAAAAAGGAGATTATTAAACAATTAATTTTCACACCTATTGAAATCCACTCACAGACTGAAATCTATATAAAATTCAAGATAATTCATAGAAACTTCCAGAAACAGACACGATAAGCATTACAACATATTTATCTAAACATTAAGTTTTCCGCGTATTGAACCAATTATAACTCTTAATCAAAAGAATTTAAAGAATATCACACTGTCAACATTACACGACACAAACATCAATCCAGCGGTAACACCAAAGGATGGCGACGGGTCACTTCCAATACAACGGCACAACATAAAACATTAAACGTCAAAAATAATTCTGTAAACAAATAAATACAGTTTTAATAAAATCTGCTGGGGTACAGAGATTGCCATTTGTTAGTTATTTTTATAAGTTTCTGCACGGTCAATACGTATAGTTTTAAAGTTTCTGCGATGTTTGAATATAATTCTGGTGATGAAATGGAGAATAATAATGAGACTAGTCGGACATGTGGCATGTATGGCTAACAGGAAAAGCGCATACAGGGTTTTTGTATAGGGAAAGCTGAAGGAAAGAAAAAAATTGTAAGACGTAAACTTAGATGGAAAATATTAAAATGCATTTTAAAGTAATAAAATGACATAGTGTGAACTGGGTTTATCTGGCCTAGGATACGGACATGTGCAGGGAATTTCTTGACCAGCTTCGTGAGTGGCTTTCAGGAAGGATTCTGCTCCATGGAGTTAGTTAAAGTGTTTACATACCATTCCACACATAGCTGACACTTCATCATTCTACAGCATTGCCTGTTGACGTACACCTCTTTCGTTCTGTATGTGCAGTATTGATTTGTTTACGTTACTGTACGTCTTACCGTTCACTGAGACAGAAATACTGTTATGTCACACACACTTCCTATTCCGCAGGACCTGCTTTCGTAACTGGAAAACTGAACACGAATTTAAAACAAACCCCTCTTAACAGGCAGCATACACTTACCACAACCTCACACACACTTACCACAACCTCACACACACTTACCACAACCTCACACACACTTACCACAACCTCATCAACAAAGACATGCCACACGAAATTAAGTACAAAGAGCATAACAAATAACTTAAAGTAGCAGCAACCGGAAATATAACACACTTAGAATGCGAGAGTAAACAAACGAAGAAAACAACAACATAATAACAAGGAAAATAAAAGCATCACAACAGTAACACTGTAAAGAAATCCTAAACCTCATGAAGTTTCGAGTAAACCCGAAGATGATTTATAGAAGTATAAATATGTTAAAAACCTCAGCCAGGTAAAGTACGAGGGAGAGTCACAAGAAAACTTTAAAAGTGTCATAAAATTTCGAACCACAGCTCTATTGTCTCGTAAGTTCCAACAATGATACTCATGGTTTGAAGATTAGCCGACAGGTGCCAGTACGATACTACATAGAAAAATGAAGTCATTGTGTACCTTTTGTTTTCATTAAATTACTAGATAAAACATATTGAAGGTTTCCATTTGACTCACCCTCGTAGTACGAATCATTGTCATTGTTATGCTTGTTACGTTTCTACAAATAACTGAAATACAATTAAACTTTGACGTGCAGAGAAGATTACCTAATAATTTCAGTTAGAAGCTCACCAAATTTTAATTGGTTTGTTCGCAAAAGACCAAGTATTGTTAGTCTGATTACAAAGAGGATTGCAATCGTGCAAATTAGGAAACACTGTATTATATTTTTACATAAGACCTCGGTTTTGTGACCTGAACGATAAAAAATAAATAAATATATATAATATATTTATAGCGTGTTCTTTAGAAATAGTCTTTTAGAGAGTAAACATTTAGTTCTGAATGTTATCTACAATAGTAGTTGCCGGTAAAGATACAGTTGTAATGCCTCTATACACCATCAGCACACGTGGAGTACTCGAGTTAAAACTAGGTTCATTTATTAAGTTCACAGCAGATGGGGTTAAATGGTCAGCTTTAATTTCCAGCAACTTGAACCCATAGAAAAGAGCACCCTGCGTCCATTTAAGACGGGGCTGGTGGGCCCCAAAACTATTCCGGCTGATTTAGAGAAGAAACCCTGCCTCTGCAGGGAATGTAACCACGAAACATCAGTCCTACAGTTCTTAGCCTAATCATTATACCGACTGCACCATTCCGGCTGACAGTATTAATTGAACTTATTTTGATTACATCGTGTTCCTAAAAATTACAGTAAATTTCGCAAGGGAACACTTGGTTCCGTTCACGATTATCTCACTGCATCGAGCAGAATTATTCTACAAAAACTGACAATTTTTCAGATAGTCAGAAAAAGGCTGTGGCTTTACGGAGCACGGAGATTCGTGATGACGTACCTCAGGCCAAACGTGGACAGAGATATCAAATTTAATCAAAATTAGTCCAAAGGATTTTAGATGAAATAGATAACGGCGGAGACACAGACGAACTCATTATTAAGCGTTCTTGAACCAAGTCCGTAAAATTAACGAATGAGTAAAATTCCTACAGGATGCCAGTTCAAAAAATTTAAATGTGATCCTCCAGATACGTGCCAGTTCTTGTGACCTGCAGCAGATTCCGGCTATAAAAGAAACACATTTTCAAATTACTTCTCCGGAAATGGTTACCGTCATAGTGTGATCCCGCCCTAATGAAACACGATGGTTTGACTGCCCGTACAGCAGAGCTTCAGGAAGTTAGAGTGTTGATTGCTTGCTGAAAATGTACGCAACTCCAATCAAACACCCTACTCACCCCTACCCCTTACAACGGACCCCCAAGTCCAATACGTAATCGCCAAATTTGATTTGTCGGTAGCCCACGTGCGTTACCAAGTGCCAAGTCATTGGTAATAAATTGTCAATAATGCAACGCGACAAAATAACCAATATTAGTACAGTTGTACAGTTGTCTTCAAAAGTTGTTTGATACGCAGGACCAAGTTGAAACTATGTTTCCTACAAAATAAATCTCTCCTATTGGACAATATTTATGTATCTTTGCGAAGTTCGAGAAGCATTATTTAGCCTGTCACATACGGGAAATGTATGGCGTGAATAACAGGATTTGTAGTGAGGACTTAATAGGAAAGAACAAGTCCATGGGGCAAATCACCATTAAGTTTATACTTACACGTCTGATGTAGAAATATTTAGAACGTTGTATTCTTCTAGGAAGCAAACCCTACAGATTGTATTGGGGTGCCGTTTTCGAGGAGAATATTTTTTCCATTTTCGGGATAGTCCATGAAAAATTGCACGTAGCACTGTTCAGGAGTACGTATGCACGTCTGAAACGTTCGTACATACAGGGCAATTCTTTACAGCGCGTGTCAAACCTGTTTCTTTGAAGAAATTACTTTATTAACCTTTTGGCGCCGGAATTATTTTTTTAATTTTAGCACACCCTGTATATAAAATGTGAATAATACAGGAACCAAATATGTTAGAATTATGAAATAAACTGCATTTTGAAGAGAAAAAAAC
>Ga0123353_10019127_pt1 | contig 10163 bp, 15 predicted proteins | sample TergutLab28metaG_3_FD_92763 | JGI IMG/M metagenome (GOLD analysis project Ga0123353, IMG submission 92763) | Labiotermes labralis P3 segment gut microbial communities from Petit-Saut dam, French Guiana - Lab288 P3 | ecosystem: Host-associated > Arthropoda: Insects > Digestive system > Gut ...
TGATACTCTCAAGTATCGCCGCAAGGCCGGATGCGGCTTCAATAGTTCGGACATGGTTATCGTTCCGGTATATAGGCTTCCGTCCCCGTTTCCGATTAGGTATACCGTCTTTAAGCCAACTCGCGACTTGTATTACAGCTTCATCACGGTTTTTATGTCCGGTTGAGCGGTAACAAATTCTCGCCCCGGAACAGGGATCAAGAATCTCTGCTATGTAAAAACCCTGTTTATTTTTATATAAAGTGAAGCGGCGCATAATCCCTCCAATGTAATTATTATCGGCTGAAAAAACCGAAATTAATTACCGAAATTAAAATTGGATAATGCGTTATGTCTTTGGAAGTTGTACCTTCGGGTGGCCCCTAATTCATTGTATTATAAAGAATTAGGGGCCGCTGGGGAGTGGAGGATTCGAACCTTCGAAGGCTGAGCCAACAGATTTACAGCTCCCCCAAAAACGCACTATCTACATATATATAACATACTATACAGAGCGTAAAAAGTCAAGAAAAATCATATTTTTATATAAAAAACCGAATTGTTTTATTGAATTGTTTTCCAGTTCGTGAGATTTCAAATAAAATCATAATATTAAATAAAATAATATTTATGAACCGAATAATTGCACCGAATTGTTTTTTTTTAGATGTTTTTTTCCAACCATGATTCCGCGATTTTCGTGCATTGATACAAACTCGATCCGCTCTCCGCGAACAGCTCCTCTTGGTCGTCGCCGTCACTGTCCCGGCTGTATATTTTCAATATCCATTCCGGGGCAGAAACAGCACGGCGGCGGGTTACGTAAAAACTGTATTTTTCATTTTTATAATATTTCTTTTCTATGTAACCGATACTTTTTTGGTGTTCGGTCAAGTGTCCGATTTCCCAGTTTATGTCCAAAGTTTTTTTCAACATGGTGCTTTCCAAAATATTACGATTTTCCTGGATACGCAATGCGCCGCGCCCGCTGACATCATATACAGGGTATGGAACACCAAATATATGATACCCGGAAAAAACTGATAGAACGAGGCCCTGCCCACCTGACCGACTGCGAGCTTATTGAGATTGTCCTGGGCCACGGCTTCCGGAACAAAGGCGTCGGCGAAATCGCCGAGGAGGTCAATGACGCTCTGTTAACAGGCCGCACCGACGACTTAACCAATATCACCGGCGTCGGAGAATGCAAGGCCGCCGCGATAATCGCCATGCAGGAGATGGGGAGGCGCTGGTGGAGCGGGACCGCAAAAAGGATAAAAACCCCTGCCGACTTATACAGCGAAGTCAGGCACCACGCGAACTGTAAGCAAGAGGTCTTCCTGTCCATATCGCTGAACGGCGCGTATGAACTTAACGCCGTCCGGGTGGTTTCACTCGGGCTGGTCAACCGGACGGTTGTGCACCCGAGGGAGGTATTCGCTGGCCCGCTGGAAGACGGGGCTGCGGCTGTCTGCGTGGCACATAATCACCCCAGCGGTGAACTGCGGGCATCGAAGGAAGACGATGATGTAACCCTGAGCCTTGAAGCAGCCGCGGAGGTTTTGGGAATCCGGCTTGTGGATCATCTGATTTTTTCAGAGAATAGTTTTTTCAGTTATGCGACGGCGAAAAAATTACTCCGCGGGCCGAGGGATACTTCCGGGGCTGGGAAACCATGTTTGCCACTAACTCATAAATACTACTTTATACCGGCTGGTATCTTTTATTTCAAACCAATACGCAGCGGGATTTCTTTTCTTTTCCTGTACCGTGAATTCTATGTTCCCGCCATATGGTAACGTCTAACGGAGGCCTGCCGTGTCCATTATTAACCCTGCATCTTGAATATCGCGTATATCTTCAGGACCAGCTTGAAATATGAATAGCTTTCCGGAGATATTAATATTTAAACTTACCTCCTCTACATATTTAACTACATCAAATTTATTACCTGGTATACTAATTTCAAACCTTGAAACATAAAAACCGTCTTTAAATTCTCTGGATGAATTCATTCCGGAATTCATATTATTTTTATTAAAACTTTCTTTTTCTGCTTTTAAATGAATCGAATTATAAACTTCCCGATATGCTTTAAATTCACGGTCAGCGATAAATGTCATTTCGAAGGATTCACAATCAGTAAAATAATTACTTGCAAAAATAATCACTACATAAACGTGACCATATCTGTATTCTATGTCTACTGTTACTTCATTTTCCTGATATAAATTCATTTTGAAGATTGGAGATCTGAATTGCTCATCAAGGCCTGAAAAGATACCTCTCCCGTTTCTATTTACAATCGTATACGGGTAAGTTTGTCCAAATAAGTTAAAAGATAAAAACACTAAACAAACTAATAAAGTTATTTTTTTCATATATTTAAAACTCCTTATTTTTAAAATATATATTTCCGAGGATTAATTCAATTAAAAAAATTATTTTTTTACAGGGAAGGGAATTATACGACAGTGGCCGGTGGTATTGTTTTTTTATCTTCGTCTGAATAAGGGGATAATGCTTTCATGATTTTTAATATTTGATTTAATATATCTTCATTATATTTAAGGAGCTTCAATATATTTACATGTTCTTCCATATAATCCGGAACATTAATATTATTGAAATCATTTTTTACTAATTTTTCAATGTATTCTTTTCCTTCGACGCCTGCATGTAATTCTTCGACTGATTTACCTAATGATTTTGCAATTTTATAAGCTATTGATACCTTAGGTTCACCCTTTCGTATTATGCCATTATGGATAGTGGTGCGTGGAACTCCTGATGTTTTTCTGATTGCTTTTTTTGCGTTTTTATCAGTGTCCATGATGTTTTTAATATTTATCCAAAAATTCGAGTCCATGGAATATTTTCGCCTATCTCTAATTAAAAATATATAAAAATCGACTTTTTGGCTTGACAAATCCCCAAATGGAGCCGATAATATTTATAACGTACCCTATTGGGGACATTCCTTGTGGTAGCAGGGCCATGAAAAAGCTGGTTTTGACGGCTTCCTGAAGCTACCACTTCGGGGCAAAAGCCTGGAAACCGGCTTTTTTATCGGCAGTTGGTTGGAGGATTTAAAAAGGTTATGGGTCGATGAACAAAGGCGAGGCAGAAAATATTTTACGCCGGACAGCATCCGCTGCGAAATATGGCACGCAAAAACACATCATCCGATACGATAATCCAATATTTGAAAATGGTGAAGATTATGGATTCGAGCAGGATAGAATTTCCACGACACTTGCTTACATTAATGATTACCAAACAATAGGCGAAGTCGTGCAGATGATGACCGAGGGCCGGTGGAAATTTCTGTATGCTCTCGTCCGTGGAATCGCCGACCACCTCAAGAAAAATTATTGCATCTACGAAAACCCGAATGGCATATTAATGGACGTGACAACCTGGAACGTGGAAACTACCGACGGGTTGAAATTAAATCCGACTATAAAAAGCGAAAATGACGCCGAAAAACTCCAGCGCCTTAAAGATGAGCGTATTATGGTCGAGTTGAAAATCAAAGAATTGCAGGAAAAACACAAGAGCCTGAAAAATGAAATGATAGAACTGCTTCATGAATTTATGGGGGGGGGAGAGACTCATTCCCCGATGTGAATAAATTAATCGGTAAGGAAGAAGGAAAAAATTAATGAAAATTGAAATTGATGTTAACGGTCATCCAGTTAGCTTTAATAATTTATTAAAAAAATTATTAAGAATTGCTGCGAAGGGAGAAAGGGACGATGAAGATAATTTACCCGGTGACTATTATAAAGTCACTGAAATTATATCAAAACATCGTGAAAATGATAAATGCTCTTTCAAGCCTGGCGACTGGGTAACACCAAAAGCAGATTCAGATTTAAGGCGTCCGGGAGAACCTGCGCTTGTTGTTGCTATGTATGATGATCCTCAATTCTATATTGAAGATTTGGAATATGAGCTTGATAAATACGATATGGTAATTCTGCGATGCAGTTTTGACGATATCAACGAAGTAAATTATTATGCGGAGGATTCCAAAAATTGGGAGTTCTACACCGGCCTCGTTTATAGGGAAGGTGAAGAAAAAACAGATAAAACGAAGGAGGATAAATAATACATGGTAGCGGTGGCGGCCGATGACGTAAGCCCCATTCCGGATTTTGGTGATGTTATATGCACCCGGGACGAGAATGGCATACACACGAATGTACCGCGCCGGATAATCTTTCATAGCCTCGACGGCTTTGAATGGGGATACGGAGGTTCAGGCCCCGCCGACTTCGCCTTAAATATTTTATCATTGTTTATGGAACGGGAGGACGCGTGGAGATATCATCAATTTTTCAAATGGGATGTTATCGCATACATTCCGCCCGAGGGAGGCATAATAAAAAAGATTGATATTTTCCATTGGATAACAAATATTACGAAGGAGGTTAAAATGACATAGCACCGTCCCTGCTCCAGTAGTAGTAGAAAAACATTTAAAAAAATTAAAACTGCTAAGGAAATTGAATTGAACTTGAGAAAAACAAACTTACCCAGGAAGATTTTGATTTAAAAAAGTATCAGCTTGTCATCTTGAGTCTAACGTAATCATTTTCTCTGTTTGTAAAACAGGTCATTGATCTGTTATTTAAAAAAATCATGCCCGCAGCATGCAGACGCTCAGGAACGAGACTGGACTGTACTTAATATGATCCACGGGTAGGCCTCGGTAGAGGTTAGGGATGACCCTGCCATTTCGGTTTTTTTCAACTCCGCACGGAGGAAACGGACGCATGAAAAAATTTTATATCTTCGCACAAAACCGGCTCGAGCTATCACGCCGCCGCTGGGCAGAAGCAGGCGGAAACAGACGCTATCTGAATCTGGTGTTTTGGTCGTGGCTCAATGAAGCACTGTGTTTTATGAAGGTAAACGTATGAACGCAGAAACAATACCTGGCGGCATCTGCATTCCGCCAGACTGGGAGAGCCGGGAATTCTTTTCCATCCCGGAGGCCGGGACAATTATAAAAAAATCTAATGTCACAATTTTACGGTGGGCGCGGCTTGGCTTTTTAAAGTTAACCCAATTCAGCCCGGGTACATTTTACATTTCGCGCGCTGAACTGGAAAGATATATGTCCGGCAAATTAATGGAACCACGTGAATAATTTATCCAGGAAAAAAACCGGAGTCATTTGTTTTAACCGACCCGGATAATTTAAAACAGGAGGTAAATTATAGAGAAAAACGATGAACGCCAACCCTGCCGCTTGCATACCGGCAGGGCACAGGGGACAACCTTCATAAAGGGCAGGTTAGCTCCTTATCCTGTGGCGGCTTGTAACCGCCTTGTTCCATGCACTAGCCCCACGTGCAAAAACTGAGGCTGGAACGGAGAGCGAACGCCTGATGAGCAGCAGCCTACAGGCAAGACGCTGGGTGGCTTACTCCGGGTTTAAGTCCCGGCTCCGTTATTCGCGTTGTTGGTGACAGGAATCATTTGGAACCTTCTGGCGGCCCGGAAAGACGGGCATAAGCAAGGGTAGCTCAAAAGAAAACGGCGGAAATAAAATATGTTTATCTAGTTTCATAAACATTTCCTCCGGCCGCCGAGAGCACCGGGTTTCGCATACCCCGGAGATACAGGCTCATACCCTGTCCCCTGCTGTTGGAGCGTTGCTCCTTGAGGTTGATTTAGTGACCTGGCCTTAATCCAGGATGGGCAATCCCCGAATGGGGAGGCGTTTGCAAAGTACGCCACCGTTTGCCCTTCCCGTAAAGGGAAAGGAGTTTTTTAATTCGATGCAGAATAATCCATATTTGCTATTTGATTTTACAAATCTGGTTTTACAAATGCGTGCAGCCCAAAAAAGATATTTCCAATACCGTACTATTCCCAATTTGGAAGATGCAAAGAAATGGGAAAAAATTGTAGACGAAGGACTCAAACGCCTGGAAAAACCTCAAGAGGATAATACACCGCCAGACGTGGAGATGTAAATTTTTACCGAATATTTTCGGTTTAATTTTTATTTAAAAAAGAGGTGAACATGAAAAAAATCGAACTGCAAACAATTCAAAAAGGCGCGATTCTCGATTTATTCAACGAGGAATTTCAAAAAATCATGTTGAATATTGACGATGAAAACACAAAAGCCGACGCCGAGCGGTCAATAACAATCAAGATGTCCGTAAAGCCTGATAAACTGCGGCGCGCCGGTGAAGTGAAAGTTCAGGTATCATCGACATTCGCGAAAATCAAACCTGCTGAATCATTTATGTTTTTCGACAGAGACGAAAGCGGTTTGCTTACGGCGTACGCGGATGAGCCGGGTCCGGAACTTCCCGGCATCAACGAAGACTCCAAAGTCAAATCATTCCCAAAAGCAAGCAATGAGAGGTAATCATGGAAAAAGAAGCAATTGAAAAAATCGAGGAACTGGTAAGAAACTCATTAACCGTTCATGTCAATAACAAGGATTTCACCGCGGCGGCTTTAAAGCCTGTAATTTATGAGCCGAGGCCCCCGGCTATAACCGTGCACAACCTCCGGGGTTTCTGCGGGTTTATAAATAAAAACATCGACGAGGTAATTACCGACAGCGGTTATCTGATTGTCGTCAACTCCCCGCAATCGGTTGATCTCCTTTCGGCATACGGCGGGGATGACATGAAACGTACCATTCTTGTTTCTGCCCAAATGAGCGACGGGCTGAAAGAATTCCCCTTCGGGATGTTTTTGACCCAGGAGGCTTTTGCTATCTCTTTCAGGTCTTTGTTTGTCGCGAACAAAAATGATGATTTTGAATATGTGTTGCAATACGTGTCAAAACTGGCCGCCGAAGCATCTATCGAAAGCGAAGATGACGGTATCTCGCAAAAGGTTACTGTTAAAAAAGGCGCATCCGGTGCGTTAAAAACAAAAGAGACATTGAAGCCCATTGTTAAGTTGACGCCGTACCGGACATTCAGGGAAGCCGAACAGCCGGAGAGCGAGTTCCTTCTGCGAATCCGGTGTAATGAAAATGAAGCTCCGCAAGCGGCGCTGTTTGAAGCAGACGGCGGAGTCTGGATAAACAAGGCAACCGAAAACGTTGAAAATTATCTGAAGACTTTAGTTTCAATACCGGTAATTGCGTAAGAACTGAATGTCCTCTGACCGCCAGAAACTGGTTAAAAAGCTCGACAAACTATGCAGGCAGATTCTGTTATACAGGGATGCTCTGCCGTTTGGAATGTTCCGCTGTATATCATGCAAACGCCTGCTGCCGATAAATAACGCCCAAGTCGGGCATTACATCAGCAGGCGGCATGAATCAGTCCGCTGGGATTTGAGAAACATTCATCTGCAATGTATTTCATGCAATAAATGGCACTCCGGAAATCCTGTAGAGTACAGAAAAACTCTGGTAGAAAAATATGGCGAAGAAGAAGTCGACAAGCTGGAGTTATTTTATCAGAAAACACCGCATTATTCAACATTTGATTTATCGCTTTTGGTGAAGGAAAAATACGAAACACTGACATTTTATAAAGAGAACTTTAAAAGGGAAAAAGATTGAGTTCTGTTCAAAGCAGGCGGCGGCGTGTTTATGTGGGCCGTATAAGTTACGACTCAATGGGAGAAGCGGCGAAAGCAGTAGGGATGCACGAGTCCACACTGCACAGAAAATTAAGATTTAACAGCGGAGAGTTTATGCACAAAGGTATCAGAATTGCAAACACAATGCCGCATGATTCGCCATTGTTGTCGGAAGAAAGACCAAAAAAAAATTATTACAAACAGCCGCTTTTGAGATACGACTACGGAGATGAGCCAAACAACAGAGGGATACCGGCGCAATGGAGATGAAATGCAAACAATGAGCGAAGCGGTGCGGACGGTAATAGACAGTTATCCGGCAGGCTATCGGTTTCACGGCAACCAGCTTCAAAAGGATGTGGTCAGGATTTTTCCGGAAGCCAAAGACATGTACCCTGACACATTGCTCCGCATGGCCCGCCGCCACCGTCGGCACTCATTCAAAGCAGTAGACCATAACAGGAGCCTTTATGAAAAGCTGTACGAAAAACCAATTTTACAGGAAATGAAAGAAATAAGGGAGGAAGCAGAAAAGAAAAATCCGCCGCCTGCCGCCAAAAAAATACAATATACATTATTTGGAGTTTTATCATGGATGATTTAACTGTTATTGAACCGCGCTCGCGCGAGTTATCGGTTACCGAAGTAAAGGCTCAAGTGTCAAAGATTCAGACACTTATGGCTGACTTGATGCAGGAGGGAACGCATTACGGAGAGAGTTACCCTGGCGACACGAAAAAAAACCTTTTGAAACCGGGCGCCGACAAGCTGTGCTTCATGTTTCGTCTGCGCCCTGATTTTACACAGGAAATTAAAGAACTCTCCGACAGCCACAGGGAAGTATTAACGCGCTGCCAAATATACCACATCGAGAGCGGGCAAAAAATTGCCGAAGGTGTCGGGTTGGCGAGTACAATGGAATCGAAATACCGCTGGAGGGACAGCCGGAGAAAATGCCCGGCATGCGGGAAAGAGACCATAATACCCGGAAAAAAGGAATGGGGCGGCGGCTGGGTCTGCCTGTCAAAGAAAGGCGGATGCGGTGAGAAGTACAAAACCGACGACCCGGCGATTACACGCCAAACAATCGGGAAAGTTGAAAACCCCGATATCGCGGATGTATATAACACTGTAATCAAAATCAGTAAAAAAAGAGCGTACGTTGACGCGACAATAACAGCCTGCGCGGCTTCCGACATCTTCACCCAGGACGCGGAAGACATCTCAGAAAAACCCGCGCCGGCCGGGGAAGAACTGGCGGCAGCCGCGGCGACGGAACCGGCCCCGGAGACAACAAGTTCTACAAATCCAGTACAGGCTGAGGAGCGGAAAACTGTATTGAGGTTTACAGCGGAAATCCTTGAGCATAAAAAACTGGATGAAACCCCATATTTCACGGAAGCGGAAATTCAAAAAGAAAGAGAAATCGCAAAAGGCGCAATCGGTATAGAAACAATCCGTAACCAGTATAAACGGCTAAAAGAAGAATTGGAAAAAAGAAGAGCCGCAAATGAAGACATCCTGTTTTAATCCGTTACAACACAAACTCCGGAGGGAGTAAAATGGCAAGGATACGAAGTATAAAACCTGAATTTTTTAAACATTTCGAATTGCAAGAACTTGAAAACTCGAATCCCGGCCAGTTTATAATGCTCGTTTACGCCGGTTTATGGACACAGAGCGATAAAAACGGAGTTTTCCTTTACAACGATAAAGTTTTAAAAAATGAAATCCTCCCATACATCAATTTTGAAATGGTAAAAACTTTGAATATCCTCGAAAAAGAAGGATATTTCAAAAGATTCAAAAAAGAAAAACGCGAATACGGATACATCGAGAACTTCATCAAGTATCAATTTCCGTCGAAGAAGGAAAAAGAGGGGCCAGCAAAGTATCCATTACCTCCAATAAATGAAATTGAGAACAATACTGGGGATGTTCCCGGGGATGATGCTGGGAACCTTCCCGGGGAGGTTCCCGGGGAGGTTCCTGGGGAGGTTCCCGGGAAGGTATCTGGGGATGTGCCCGGGAACCATACCGGGCCGGAAGGATCTACGGATCTACGGATCTACGGATCTAAGGAATTTGTGCCTTCGCAAAAAATTGCGAAGCTGAAGAGAATTCCAACGGCTGACGCCGTTGACCCTAAAAAGATTATTCCAAAATCTCAATCGCCTCCGGCGGAGAAGAAACCCAAAAAAAACCAGCTTGAATTATCCGAGGAACAGAAACCGCTTTTTCAGGCAGCCAAAATGTGTTTTGAAACCAGCGAGAAGGCGAAAGCCCTGATTTATCAGGACAAAGCCACTACCGCCATGGAAATGAAAAACCTGAAGATTCTGGTTATCCGGTGTTCAAAAATTGCCAACGGCGTTTCAGCAGACTTCCTGAAAAACGTGCTTGAGCATTTCCGGGTAATGACAAACGGGAAATTACGGGGAAAGGCGGCATTTACACCGAGGGCGCTGATTACGCCCTGGATTTGGGAACTGGTGATTGATTCGCTTCCGGAGAACAACGTGACTCCGGAATTAAAAACCAGCATAAAAGAGCTGTTCAAGCCATGACATTAAAAGAGCTATTAATTTTTTTTGAAGGCTTTTATGGCGAAA
>Ga0123353_10019128_pt1 | contig 10162 bp, 5 predicted proteins | sample TergutLab28metaG_3_FD_92763 | JGI IMG/M metagenome (GOLD analysis project Ga0123353, IMG submission 92763) | Labiotermes labralis P3 segment gut microbial communities from Petit-Saut dam, French Guiana - Lab288 P3 | ecosystem: Host-associated > Arthropoda: Insects > Digestive system > Gut ...
CTGCCAATGTTATTTGACAAGTTACGCCTATGCAAACAACCAATACCATCCTGGCCGTCGTTTCATTTTTGTGAATAACGTAATAAGCAGAAAGTTTGACATTTACACGGCTGCGTGACTCCGAAATTCGTTCTTCTGGCATATATCCCTGCATCACGGGATAATCGGTTCACGGCGTTTCGAAAAATCGTAGTTCTTCAAAATCAAGGGTCCAGATGTCCAAGAAGATCTCGTGCATCTGGACCCTTCCAGATGCACTACGAACATTCAAAACGTCGGGAACCGCTCACTCAGCGACGCAGTGTCACATCCCAAACGAATTCGCCTATGTATTAACTTAGCGTTCATACTGTGCATTAAACCTATCAGAATGAAGTTTCGACACGTTGCCACGTCTGATATTCTTGGATTCTAAAACGTTATACTGCGCGTAGGTATGCGGCCCCAAACTTTACATGCATAACTCCGCTGATTCCCTAGTCACAGACAACAAACCAGAGTTGCGGCAGAAGCCCGCTTGACCGCCATCTTGCTATTTTAAATTCTACAAAATGTTACCTACGAAACGGCATACTTTCTAAGCACTATAATTTTAATAAACATGACTGGCACGCCATCGTATAATTTCATCAACAGCTTTACATACGATCATTTTACGACATAATACATACTAATCCTGAAAGCTAACCATTCTTTTTTAAAGACAAGGTATTTCGCTGTTCCTCCCACGTGAATGCCGGAACGTAACTCTAGGTCGACGGAATATCACCTTGCTATAACTTCATACATGTACATCAAATTACACCGGGCATGTCATATTTAATTTTTACCCGGAGGAGTCTTAAACTGACATCCTTTTCATTGCAAAGAACGCAGGATAACATAATGTTTAGTATACGGAAGCTCAAGAAGGGGAAAGGAAAGGATCAAATACATACAGCACTCGTCATGGACAACTTCCTCCTCGTACTTGCGGCGTGATAGTCACGTGATACCAACCAGACGCACGTGTGGATGAACCTCCTTACGATGAAAAACATTCGTTACGCACGCCAATGCAAAACATCCTATCATCCCTTACTGCTGGAATATGCATCTAAATGGCATCCATATTACATGTTTTTGAGGGAAACTTGTACCTTCCAAGGACGTCCCTCACCAACGTCAATGTTTCCATACGAGTAATATCAGGAAATATTAAAACACCCGCTATTTTTGGCACGGACTCCTGAAAAGACGAGTAACCGAGGCGCCCCACATTCTATCCTGCCCGAAACAACCAACCAATCGATAGATAAACAGAAACAGTGCCAAACAAACACACAACAAGCTCCACTGACCAGGTTGCCTGCGGACAAATCAGTTCAGCAGCCCTCAAGCTAATATTTCGAGAGGGGTATGTTACGGCTTGGGCGTGGAGGAAGGCGGAGAGGGTTAAGAGGGTGAAGCACAAAAATCGATACTTGCAGTTGCACCAGTTAGGAATCTAGGCTATGTGTACAATCCACGACACAAACAGAGACATATATGCGGGATGCGTAAGGAAAATCGTAGCAAATACTCATGTTTTTCGAATGAACATTTGTGTCTTCTCCGAGTCTAAAGGACGAATATTTCACGTTTACTGAATGGAATACTGCAATGTGGGGAGGAATATGTGAACCAGCAGACATCCTCAAGACACGCTCATTCACAACTACCTACGTTTTGTTACAAAAATGTCTACTAATTACATACAACGGCCTCCTCCTCCAGAAGCTTACGGTCGCTCAGCTCTTCGTCCTTTTAAATATCCACCAAGCAAGGCAGTTTATGTAATTCTCTTTTATGTCTTATATTACATGTTTAGCCTGATGATGACCGATTAAAAAAGATGGAAACATGTCGCTTTATTAAACACTTCGAAAACTGAATTGTGTCGACTACTTCGTACATAACTATTAGCTGGTTTCTCCTTCACGACAATGCTCCAGTAAACCGTTCGCTTTTGGTGATGGATTTCTCAGCGAAAAACAATGTGAAAACACTGGAACACCCCCACCCCCCCCCTCCTGCCCTGGCTGCAGCGATTTTTGCCTTTTTCCCTCCACCAAAATAAGCACAGAAGGGACGGCGCTTTTGTGATGCTATGGCATCATTAAGAATGCGACGAAAGAGCTGAAAAGGCTTCCACAAAATGGCTGCCAGGAAGTCTCCAACACCTTTACAGTCGCTGGCAGAAGCGTGCACATGGGCACTACTTTGAAGGAAACGAAGCTTAAATAATTTTACTGTTTTGTATTTCTCATAAACAAATGCTATTCCGGTGACACTTTGAAGCTACCTTGCATTAACTGTGTACATCTTTACATCAATGTCTCATTTATCAGAGTTCGTATCCAGGTAAACGTGTTAATATACGAGTCCAACGTCATATCAGTTAACTTATATGCAACACGAATTACGTCCTACACTGCGAACTAGGACCTCAGACTACCACCACAAAAAAAGAATTAAAAATGCAACTGTTATTTACTTTATGTATAATATGGGACTCAAGGTGCCTTAAAATGATAAAAAAAACCTTGCCATACATCCTAAAATTAACAGTTGTGTCGACGGAAATTACATAATAAATTATCTCATAAAACACAGCGGTGTATCTAATAAGAGGTGTACATCACAGACTGTACTTAATTATCCTCAGGTCCACCCAAATGTACACACAATTATCCCACGCGCAAAGTGATCTAAATCCTACGACCAATTTAATGTGCAAGTCATCACTGACTCGACAAGTACGTAGGAGCCAAAGTCAAGATCGGTTCATCCGTAATCCGAAACATCTTTTAATGAAATTATTTACGTCGAACACTGCCTCCCCCTGACCGAATTTCTGTCATGTAAATGTAGTATGTTGTGTTACTCAAAATTATTGGGCTACCCATGATACAACCACGTAATGAAAAAGACTTCTGAAACACAACTTCGCAACTTTGTTGCAGGTCTCATTACAGAACACGATTTCAGTTGTTACGAGGAACCAATACGAGCAGAACCCAGATAAAGGGTCAAGATGAGAGTCGACCCACGAATCCCTACTGTTTGGTGCAAACGGACTAGTACTGCAGTCGAAATTTCGAATATAAAATAAATAAATAAATAAAAATGTACAATTCGACTTCCAAACCTTAGCTTTACGACACACACATATAAAAAATGCGAAACTAGTCAATATTGATCCACCAGCCGGCAATGAATTCGAAACTCCAAGGACCTACATTGCCACTGGGTCAGGAAACTTAGTCTTTCACTGATGAATTTCGTTACTGGGACGTCGCAACCCCGAACCATAAATAAAGCATCTGCAAGTGGACCTCAATTTTTAAGACACGTATTCAGAAATGGGTGTAATGGCGCTCTGACTTTTATTCATACAAAAACGCTGACATCATGCAAAAAATACAGGTCTCTCCCAAAATCAATGAACTTGAATTCATACATTTCTCAGTTCGGTGACAACTAGGTCAGAAATGGGGAGGAGCTAATCCGTACAGGGTAGTACAACATGCTACAGCCTGCAGTGCAGGGAGTTACTTACTGCCCGCGTTCGGTGTCGAGATGATGCGGAACTGGCCGAGGGGCGGAGGCGGATGCTGTGGTGGAGGGTGCGCGCAGTGAGACATGAAGCAATGCATAGTCGGCTCCTTCCTACCCCCGTAACGGGATACCATGGCTCAGTTCAATATACCGCAGTGTACAACAATGCACCGCTCTATGGTACCTACCAATACGAGGAACTATGTGGAAATGCAACACCAATATTCGCCAGGCACACATTCCCTTTGAAAGAGGAGTACGTGACCTCGAAACTAAAATAACAATCTGTAATTAAACTCATGTCCTATCGAAACTAACTTCTGAATCAATTCTTTACGAACCCAAACATTTGCTAATCATACATACTGGTACCTCCTAACAAAAAGAAAGCATGTAAAAACGGTAAGTCACAGCTGCCACGCACTGAACTATCGGGATACAGAACTCTATATGTACAGCAAGATGATTCAGTATTTGTACGGAAACTAAATTTGCCTTTCGTCATGTCAGACTACATGAGTCATGCGCCACACAGTCAATAAAAATTCGTATAGTTTCAAAGTTCAAATGCCTGGTGAGTCACACGCCGCACACCATGCACATTGTCGTGCCAGTTTTATGGACACAAACATTCACACACTTGACACTTTCACTCCCGATCCGGTCCACTGCAGCAAAGCATGCTAGCCTTTGCTTGCATGCAGTTTTCACTAATCGATACGTGGGCAGGGCTTAGGCCTAGTTGCTAAGAAACAATCCGCCAAAGCTTCACTTCCGACCTTTTCTATTATGTTAAAAATTCAACTAGCGTTATAACAACAACCCACAACAAATATCACAGTTCAGAGTAGAAAAACCAATTTACGGAGCGCAAACAGATCTACAGAAGCTCACTGTCTGTGGCTATGCAAATGTTCGTAACAAACTGCTACAACGGGATGACCATCACACGTGACGCCATGACACTACACTGAACGCTTGCTCCCTCTCTTCCCCCACTCTCCGTCACCACCTACCACTACCAACGAGGAACATGTACGCACGCGTGCACTGCGGACGGCATGGAGATCCAGCAAGTGGAGCGGTACAGTACAGTACCGCACAACAAGTTCAAAAGCAACTGCTAATGCTTCGCGGAATGAGACGCCGTGACATCATGTCGGCTCTAAATTTAATGAACGCGCTCCTACCTCCCAAAGTCATCGCGGACATGGACATACACCGTCCTTGCGCCTATACACACACACGATCTACTTCCTTCAACTAGCGGCACCCTACTCTGCAATTTCAATCGTTCACACGGCTGGCTTCCCGGCTCCAAAATAATCTTTACCTACACATGCCTACTTTTTGTGGAGTTGACAACACGAGCAAACATTCTATACAGTTCTCAGCAGTTCAAATGCTCAATGCGAGATTTTCGGCAATGAAATGCGAGCAAAAAAGATTACTTTCCGATTGAATTAGCAGTTACCATGCTCCAGACTGAGGCAAAAATTACTAGACAATGTGCATTCTTTTTGTTTGTCTTAAAACTGTGCTTAGGAAGTGGGTGGGGTTAGGGCAATTCACGGACCTCGATCCGTCACTAAATTCCATACACTGTAAATTCCGAAGTCGGTAAAAGAAAGAACAAAAGCAGGAAGCATCGACTTTTAAGCTGTGCATCCTGAACCATGTGCGGAGTTCAAAGTTTCAACGTAAAACTCACTGGGATGCTGTCAACAACTGCAAGATACACAATGTTCGGTACATGACGAAGCCCACGACCCGTGACTTCGTGCAAGCAAGAGTACAGGGTACAACCCCCCCTCCCCTCAAGTGACATAATTGGGAGTAAAGGAAACATAACTGACATAAACACATCGTTAAATTCTACCGTGACGTAAAGTATTTTGCATGAACAATTTCCGAAAAGCCCGAATCAACCTCTCGACACACTTCTTACGAACGAGGATTTATTATACAATTTCTTGACAAAAACTGATTAGCTTACGGACTCTTCTAACACGTACACGTGGAAATCAAGATGAGAGACGAGCAGTTATTACTAGTTTTAAGACAATCATTAAAGTATTCCAGCATCGGCAGTAAGCTACTTCGACGGAAAACATGTAAAAAACACAAAACACCTTGTCACTGCAAAAACCCCTAACATCCATGCAGATGTATGTTTACACCACACTGACTACGTGGTACAAGGAAAGATTCTCTGTGGCCCATGGGCCGACCAGCCTGTAGGCCTACCAATCCGTTAAACAGGAAAGTGAATTTCAAGGATTCTGCTGGATTCCTTGTGTGGGTACGAGGACTACAACTTTACAATCCTGTCATAACCGTAAAACGACTGTGAAACTCTTGGGTCTAGGGAAGACTTTCCCCCAATCTACTTGAGTCTACTGTTCCTGTCTGCTGAAAACCGCTAAGCAGATGTATGTTTACAGCAGCAAGAGGTATTTGCAGCCAGGAATGCAAGTACCTGACTAGGACAGGGCTAATCAACATTTCATGTGGCGCAGGAAGCTTCGGAAAAATTTGGTCTGCATGGAGATAACATGAAGTTCAACACACACAAGGAATAAGTAAAGCTACGATTATTTGTATACAGTTTTCTTGTGTCCTCTACACACGTGCAATAAAAAATGCTGATAATAAGAAACATCTATTAAAATGCGGTTCCCGATCTACGCTGGGGTGTCGCCATTTTTTTTGCATATTTTTAGAAAATGTTTAACAAAAAGCTCGTAAGTTATCTCAATTGTTTCTTCTCTCTTGGCTTTGCCACGGGAAGAGTTAAAGATACTTTCTCAACACAACCCGCGCGCTACGGGGTGATCAGGCCTACTTAGGGAAACCATGGCTGTTGGAAGTGGGGCTACAAAGGTATGCAGAAAAGCAATGCAAACATACTGGAGAATGGAATAAGCGGTATAATGGCAATATACAAATCCAAGATGCACGGAAGTAGCAGGTTGTTCCGTAACTTTGGTAACCACCTACCATACTAATAATATATAACACAAAAAAGACATTCTTACATTTTAATCCTGCGAAAACAAAGACACTACGTGTAAAGTTTGCGAGAAAGAAAATTGGACGTGATTACGAGTAGATTCCTTCCTTTATTGAAAAGGGCGAAAAGAGTGCAGCCTTAGATCATCTGTGGTCTCACCGTTCTCGTAAAGAATCTATACAGAACCCGAACACCATGGTAATGAGAAGCGTTCCAAGAAGCGTGAGTTGTAAATCTCTTCCCGTGGTGAGAAGGACAGCAAACTGGTCCGCTTACCGAAAGGTTGAATCACAATAACGTCACATAATTAAGAATGATTTGTAATTATTTTATGAAATTGCTAAACCACATTACGTAATTCTGTGGACCAAGTAAACTTTTGATATGCAAGCCACGGCAGCCTCAGACTGCAAGAGACGGAGAGTCAGCGCTGCAGAATATACTGCCCGTTCTTCTCAAACGTGTCTGAAATGCAATGTTACATTTAAAAAAACACGCGGTAACGTGTAACGTTCTACATTTTTGTATAGGCGGTGGCCTGTTTCGCGGCTAGTTTCGTACGGTTTCTCGTATCGTCCATGTACTACCTTAACCTCGTTGGTATGGACGTAATATGCATTACGCAAACTACACGTGTACCAACTGAAAAATAGCGTTAAATATAATTCTTTCCTGGCACGTCCAAAATCGAGACACCATCCCGTGTGAACACTCGACGATAAAAAGAGTATATTGAACTAAATGATATATAAGGCACAACATCATGTGATTCCTACAAAATCTTATATGAACTCTTAACATCACGGGGTAGTGACATCAGGAAGTGAACGAGTAGGTTTTATTTCCGGTTAGAACAACTACGATGTCTGCAGCTCAGCCTACGTAGCCTCGAATGGTAGAATTACTTAAATGGAAAAGATGCGGTAACCGTCGTATACCTACATACACACACTATACCTAGATTTATCTATAATGACTTAGGAAATCGGACAGCTCCTAGGGCAGCCGATCTCCGGACAGAATCTGAACCTAGGACTTTCCAACTATGAAGCAGCAGTCAACTCTCTCGACCGCGACGTTCAGGAGTACGGTGTGGTGGCGCCGGGATTTATTTACCGACAGTCACTATGAACATTTTCTCGCCACCAAATCCAGCGACCGACGAATATCATACCCAATCACAACGTCAGCCCGAAGTGAAGCTTCAAATCCAATACTAGATACATTTTACCACTTATCACCGTGACACTAGATAATTAGACACAATCTTCGACGACATAAATCCCTTAATCACTGTCATTAAAGTATAGTTACGTAACGAAGGGGCATAAAACGAAGGAGTAACTAGACCTATGAGACAGACGTCTAGAACGTTCAATGGCACTCGCCATCATCACGAAGGGCACAATGCAATTTATCACACTTCAGCAGCAGACGCCATCTGTTTGCACGCGCTGTCTATGTCAATCCCGACGAGAACAGCGTGACTGTAGCCTATTAAACGATATCTGGTCGGCACCAGAAAACCCTCGCCCCTGCAACACTTACACGAGAACTCCTTAACACCAATCAATATCCGACCTAAATTAAGGGATGAATTTACACCTATGGTAACACATTCGATTCCTGAGTTATACAACTCTCTACGCATATCCAAATTTGTACAAAACGGGGCAATAAGAACAGGTTCAAAATCCAGTTCAGCTGCCCACGTCTGCATACTGCATCTTAAACTTGTTGATTAGTGGGCTTTTGAAAGCAGTGCCTACGGCAGCTGAGGTACGTATGTCATTTGATATTAGCAGAAGAATCTGTCATACTGGAACCCGTGCACTTCGGAAAATACGAAACAAAATCTACACATCTGGAAATTACTGGTGCGCAGGGCGTTTGAGACGAATGATCTGTAATTCACATAACTGTTCGTCATACAAAAATGCGAAATCGATGTGATTGCGGGTTCGAATCCCACTACAGGCATAAAGTATGTCAGCGTTTTTACTCGCTGCGTCTTGCAACCCGGCAATGGTAAAGAAAGTTCTTGCAATGGGATGATAACCCCGGTCAAGGAGTCCTACCCACTTTGCTACGCTTTGTTGCGCGAAGTGGTTCGTTTGTTACTGCCGTTTCGGGACAACATATTGGAAACGATAGTTCCGAAACGTCGGCTACAAACCACGCTGCGCAAGAACCAAAAACAGCGACACCTTAACTACAGCGTGGCGGAAGTCTGACATTTCACAGAGTCCTACCACGTCTAGAGGGTTCCGAAGGTTGAAAAGCTGATTTCTTCATGGGAACAGCGACACTACGGCGGTTTATGAATAATAAGTCCGCAGTGAATTTAATATCCATACACTCAATAAGAAAACCACTTACAGCTCTAACATGCCACTGAAAAATATTAATACGTTGAGGGAAACACCTAATTAACGTTGGTAACTCACTAAAGCTATTTTACTATCTCAGAATAGGCAGACTGCTCAAGTCACTTTACTTTGTATTCATATTCATCATCTCGATAAACTGACTTTAATACAGCCCCTACAACCAAATAATCCTGCATTTGCTGTAAATGAAGTTTCGGTAGCGTTGCTGTTGAGAATGCCAGTCTTCTGAGATGTTTCGCAGCGTAGCAGAGTTGACAGATCCCGAAGTTTCGAAGAAAAGGAGTACATTAAAAACGTCAGAGATGGGTGAACCCCCAGCTTCACAGCGTAATGACCTAGAAGACCAGAACCCCCAACTTGCTTTTACATTCGTTCCGCATATATTCGCAGAACAGCCTGCCAAAATTAATGGAGGGTCATTTTATTAGTACTTAAATAAAACTGATGAGTGGATACACCACATACTGGGAAAGAACCTCCCTGCAATGTTCTACCAGAGCCGAAATGCGCAAGGAAAACAGATCAAAGGGGGGGAAGTATTTTCAGATTCATCATATGGGTTGCTTGTTCGGCGTAAAAGGCAGCCTTACTATTCCACTGAAGAGCACGTGTCACCTAGGTTCTAACAACACAAAACAACTCTCAATAGCACAGTACTAATTCTTACTGCAACTAATGAGCTTGGCAAGAAAGACAGAAACTAGTTACGAAGTACCCCGTCCGTAAACCCACTACTTACGGCCACAGTATTCTATAATACAACAGTAGCAAATGTGATTTTGCTGTTAAACTGTCTTTGCGACCCAGAGAAAACAAATTCGCAGCGCAATTTTACATGGAATGGAGCAAACAATATCCAGCTAAACCTGCCTGAAAATTAGACCTCACTGGTCACGCGGGTGTTGCGCGGGATGCCTTACTGAGATAAACACGTTCAATGGTAGAGAACCATAAACATTTTTGAACGATCGCGTTCAGGAATGGGCATTCAGTACATGCGTTCATTAATCACGCAGTAACACACACAACACAGTATCATTACTACTACTACCATTACTTACTTACTTACTCCATGGTGCAGAGTCCTTCTTGAGCAGCTAACTGGTTTGCAGCTAGTCAAGAAATTCACCGCATTTCACGGAACCCGAAGGTTCATTACCGCACTCACAAGCGTCCGCCA
>Ga0123353_10019129_pt1 | contig 10162 bp, 6 predicted proteins | sample TergutLab28metaG_3_FD_92763 | JGI IMG/M metagenome (GOLD analysis project Ga0123353, IMG submission 92763) | Labiotermes labralis P3 segment gut microbial communities from Petit-Saut dam, French Guiana - Lab288 P3 | ecosystem: Host-associated > Arthropoda: Insects > Digestive system > Gut ...
AGGCTGAGTGGACCCCGTTCCAGACCCACTACTACTCAGAAAATCTGGTAGCGCCGGAGATCGAACCCGGGACCTCTGTATCTGTAGCCAGAAACTCTGACCACTAGACCACAGAGGCGGTCTATAAAACCAACTAGATGCACTAATTTCTCAAATTTATTTTTGGAATAAAACTCTACATGTTTTGGACAGTTCCTCTGTCCATCATTGGGAGTTTTTCACTGTATGCACAGCACTGGTATGTGTCATACAGGTTTGCTGATGATGCACAGTCACCTGAATGTCAAATGTGTATGCAATTGCATATGGATAAGGAAAATTTAAAAGCTGATATGATGTTGATTGGTTATTCGTTTATTATTTGAAACTGTATCAGCTTTGTAAGTTATTGGCATAAAATGATGGATGATAAGTCATAAACATGTGTAGAATAAATCTCACACTCTGTTTTATGGTACTGTCCCCACATGGACATAGAAGTACTGGGAGAATTGTAAGAACCTCATTCAGGAAATCTGCTCTGTTCTGTTCTTTTCTTTTCTTGCCCCCACTGGGATCAGACCCCAGATTATCCAGCTAGTTGCCATCCTGACTGCTCTTAGAGTATTGCAACTTTCAGTATGTTTTTATAATACTGTGGACTAACCTCAAATGTGTGAGTTCACTGTGGTTTGCGTGTACCAACATGTTGAACTCAATGGCCATTTCAGTAGTGTTGGTATAGACTTTGTTTTCCACTATAAAGTGTAAATTGTGAGAGTGAATAAGATTGTCTGTGCTGGGTACACTTATTCCTTAATACTCGCGTTGGTCGTCTACTAACTATCTGTCCATCTTTCAATAATTGAGCGTTTTTTAGCGGTAATGAAGTTTTTCTGGGGCGAGGGTGCTGGCCTTGCACCCACCCCCCAACCTGGAGGGCCAGGGTGTCTCTCTTCATCTGGCTTCTACCCTTGTGGCTTGGGTGTCCCTGCCGGTAGCTATGCTACCGCCGGCATAGCTCTTGGGGTCACGGAAGCTCTCAAACTCCCCCACCACGTTAAGGTGGAGACACCATCGGGGGAGGCTGGGTACACTGTGTATGATAAATATGAGGTGTGGCTACTAAGTAACGAGACTAGTTACAGAACGGTACTGTTCTAATCAAATGATTGTATTTACATTTTGTTGTCTTAAGAGTAATTTTTGTTGGATGCTGCCCATTACTCCATTCCAGCTTAGTAAGGTTTGAACACCCCTTGACGTTATTTTGTGACACTGTGTTAAGTAACTGCACAATTTTTTTAAACGGATTAATTCAGTTGACGTTCAGCTGACCGTGCATCATGATAAATCCTTAACAATAAAACCAACTAGATACACACATTTCTCAAATTTTTTATTGGAATGAAACTCTACACGTTTCAGACAGTTCCTCTGTCCGTCATCAGGAGTTTTTCACTGTACACATAGCAATACATACAGGTTTGATGACGGCTTGCGAGCAGGCTGTCAGCAAACCTGTATGACATATACCGTTGCTGTGTGTACAGTGAAAAACTCCTGATGATGGAAAGAGGAACTGTCCGAAACATGTGGAGTTTTATTCCAAAAATAAATTTGAGAAATTAGTGAATCTAGTTAGTTTTATTATAAGGATTTCTTCAGTTGACTGAAAATGGGCCCCTTTGAGCAAAGTTTTCAATTTTTGTAAAAGTCAGATCCACAAAGGGCAGGGGCAAGGGCTTGGGAGTACAGACTGTTTTTGAACATAGGTATTTGTTCCTTAGGTAAAAACTGGCAGATATTAACTCACATTCCTTGGGACCATTTTTTTCTACATTTTTGTTCATGTTTTTTCTTTCTTAGATTTGTCGTTGAGATTTGTCTTGCCATTCATTTCCCACGTTCACCTCCACTGCCATCATTCTGGTGCCTAAAGAACCGTCTGTTCGTAACGGCAGTCCTGACATTTTTGCGACTTCTCATTGTTACCAAGTAGCCAGGATGTCCATTGTTTTTGATATGTTCTGTCACTTCTGATAGCATTTTGTGCCACTCGAACAAACATATCTCTTCTCCATATGCCTCATGTGACAAATTGGTTTCACAGGAAATTTTCTTCATTTTCACAAGAAAGCTTTCCCACCAAGCATCACTGCAGCAACTTAGAACACTCTTTATAAATGGCTGTGTGTGCTGCAGTTCCATTATTTAATAGTGAAGCCTCATATGTGGCATCTTTTAAACAAAAATGGTCATTGACTCATATAAATATTAAGTCTGTTTTCTCAGTTGTCACTCAAAATTCCTTATAATGTTTGCACCTTGAATTTAAAGGGCCAGTCTTAATGGCTGACAAAACTGTGTAAATTTGTGAAACGTGTTAAATGTATTTGTTATCAAAATGTGGGATCAGACAACTGCTGAGCAGAAACATTGAATTGTGCACTTTTTGTGGCAGGACTTGTGGGGAAGGAACGCTCAACGCTATGGGACCAGATGCAGTTTTGGGAAGATGCATTCCTAGATGCTGTGTCACAGGAGCGGGACATGGTTGGCATGGACCAGGGCCCTGGAGAAATGATGGAGAGGTTGGTATCATTGAGTGTTGCTTTGAAAAGAGTGGGTTTGTTGCATCATTAATTTGCTTCTCAGATGAAGTAAGCCTGTCTATTAGTAGATAAGATTTTACTGTTTCATTTGTGCACATCTGTTGAACAATGTTGTCTTTTTTCTGCAAGTGCTCCCACACTCAAGAAAGTTTGTAAGAACCATGTTGTCCTATGTCTTCCTCAGGTACAACTCCCTGAGTGAGACTGAACGCAAGAGGCTGGAGCATGATGAGGATCGGTTGCTGTCGACTATGCTGTATAATCTGGTGGCGATAATGGTGATGATGAATGTAAACAAGATGGAGCTGAAGCGCAAGGTGCGGCGACTTTTAGGCAAAAGTCATATAGGACTGGTGTACAGCCAGGAGGTGAATGAACTGCTGGACCAGATCAATAATTTGGTAAGAACCTGTTACCATGCACGTGACATACCTTAGATTCCACTAATGAAAATTGGCTGAAACAAGAAACATATACACAATTGTGGTAGGAGAATGTCTCTTGAAATGTTAACACATGTGATATGAATAGGAGGGTTAGAGTAGGGTTGGTTGGTTTATAGTTGAGGCTGATTGAATACTCTTGTGTCAGAAGTTGAATTTGGCACCTGATGCCTGTTAATGTCTGGCACCAGGAATTTAGCTTATGGTGATGTTGGTTACAGCACGGTAATGACATCGATCTGAAGCCCCTGGGGTCACGCCAGGTACATCATCAGAGTTTCACAGTTCACGCTGGTGTCGATGCATCGGGGGATCTGTTGTTCCTCGAAGTGCGAGAAGATGGCCTGGTGTTACGTTCTGTTAACGGCACGATTGTTGAACGGTGGTGGTTTGAACGCCTTGTTAATATGACTTACAGCCCAAAAAACAAGGTTCTTTGTCTGTGGAGACGCAATGGAGGACAAACGCAGCTCCACAAGTACTACACAAAGAAGGTAGAATAATGTCACATGATGGGACAGATTCAGTAAAGTATTCGCAAAGTACAATCAACAAGATGCGACGTTTCTCAATTTATTTATTTCTGTAAGACACTGTACATGTTTGAGATGGTTTTTCCATCCATCATCAGGAGCTCAAAACTGCGCACATAGCGTCAGGTATTTGTCAGACCAATACATGACGCTGTGTGCACAGTTTTGAGCTCCCGATGATGGACGGAAAAACCACCTGAAACATGTACAGCGTCTTACAGAAATAAATAAATTGAGAAATGTCACATCTTGTTGATTGTACTTTGCGAATATATTAGCGATGCACAGACCTATGAATGTTAAATTCAGTAAAGTGACTGACTCTTTGGAGCAAAGTCCTTGAGAAGGTGACAGTTGCCCAGCTATTCAACGAATTTGTGTCCACTTATGGAGCCCAACTTTTATCACTGTGTTCATTAAAGCCTACCAATTTTCTCTGTACATGGTGTGATCTAAAATTGGTTGTCACTCCAAACAAGTATATAACTGAGGCCTTTGCTTTTCTGGAATGTTACATGATGTAGTTTGGTAGTTAGTTAGTGACCTTTTAGGATGGCCTATTGGTCCCATTTTAAAAAATCAAGCAGTCTAGGAAGACCCATGACCATTGACCCTTGAATATGGGACTCACAGGCTGTCCTGAAACCTTGGTAACCAGCTACCAACTTACACCATGTAACATCCCAGAAGAGCAAAGACCTTGACTAGATTATGGTGGAAGCCTGAAATCACAGATTATGAAAATGACAAAAGGCAAGGATGTTCTCGTGTATACTGTGAAGGCATAGTAAAGAATGGAGGCGTATCTCTACTGATTCTTATCCTCAGCAAATGATGGAGGTTGAGTGGTATTATCATGCCCCTCTTTGCTTTTTCCCTGGATGAAGTGCTACTGGTACCTATGGAATAGGAGGCTGGGTGGACAATGGACCTGGTTTAGACACCTAGGAAAAGAAAGAAATCACTTGCCTCTGCTGGGGGTCAAAGAACTGTTCCTCAAATGTCCAGCTTAGAGCTAAGTCACTATGCTAACTAAGCTATCCCAGCGCATTTAAAATGGGTGGTTACAAAAGTTCAAATATTAGCTGTGCTTTGGACCTCTGTTTGCTTGTAAGACTTTGAGAAATGATGACCTGTTTCATAAAGATTCGTGTGGTGAGTCTTGCTGAAATGTTTTGACACACAGATGTTTTTTTGTTAAAAGTGTCAACAGTAATGGGCACTTGACATGAAAACATGCATGCATTTCTGTTCATATCTTGGGTAGGACTCACTAAATATTAAACAGACTGTAAAATCTATGAACTAAATTGTATGCTTTGTTGACCGTGCATCCTAGTATAATCTTTGTAAATAGACCAACTTGATGCATAAATTTTTCATGTATGTTTATTTCTATTCTCTACATGTTTCAGGCAACTATGTGCCCATCATCAGGAGAATTAACTGTATCTTTGCGATACCTGGTATATGTCGCTCTGTGTGGACGACTGTCTGGTATGCAGGAGCATATGCTCCTGCATACCAGACAGTCGTCCACACAGAGCGACATATACCAGGTATCGCAAAGATACAGTTAATTCTCCTGATGATGGGCACATAGTTGCCTGAAACATGTAGAGAATAGAAATAAACATACATGAAAAATTTATGCATCAAGTTGGTCTATTTACAAAGATTATACTAGGATGCACGGTCAACAAAGCATACAATTTAGTTCATAGATTTTACAGTCTGTTTAATATTTAGTGAGTCCTACCCAAGATATGAACAGAAATGCATGCATGTTTTCATGTCAAGTGCCCATTACTGTTGACACTTTTAACAAAAAAACATCTGTGTGTCAAAACATTTCAGCAAGACTCACCACACGAATCTTTATGAAACAGGTCATCATTTCTCAAAGTCTTACAAGCAAACAGAGGTCCAAAGCACAGCTAATATTTGAACTTTTGTAACCACCCATTTTAAATGCGCTGGGATAGCTTAGTTAGCATAGTGACTTAGCTCTAAGCTGGACATTTGAGGAACAGTTCTTTGACCCCCAGCAGAGGCAAGTGATTTCTTTCTTTTCCTAGGTGTCTAAACCAGGTCCATTGTCCACCCAGCCTCCTATTCCATAGGTACCAGTAGCACTTCATCCAGGGAAAAAGCAAAGAGGGGCATGATAATACCACTCAACCTCCATCATTTGCTGAGGATAAGAATCAGTAGAGATACGCCTCCATTCTTTACTATGCCTTCACAGTATACACGAGAACATCCTTGCCTTTTGTCATTTTCATAATCTGTGATTTCAGGCTTCCACCATAATCTAGTCAAGGTCTTTGCTCTTCTGGGATGTTACATGGTGTAAGTTGGTAGCTGGTTACCAAGGTTTCAGGACAGCCTGTGAGTCCCATATTCAAGGGTCAATGGTCATGGGTCTTCCTAGACTGCTTGATTTTTTAAAATGGGACCAATAGGCCATCCTAAAAGGTCACTAACTAACTACCAAACTACATCATGTAACATTCCAGAAAAGCAAAGGCCTCAGTTATATACTTGTTTGGAGTGACAACCAATTTTAGATCACACCATGTACAGAGAAAATTGGTAGGCTTTAATGAACACAGTGATAAAAGTTGGGCTCCATAAGTGGACACAAATTCGTTGAATAGCTGGGCAACTGTCACCTTCTCAAGGACTTTGCTCCAAAGAGTCAGTCACTTTACTGAATTTAACATTCATAGGTCTGTGCATCGCTAATATATTCGCAAAGTACAATCAACAAGATGTGACATTTCTCAATTTATTTATTTCTGTAAGACGCTGTACATGTTTCAGGTGGTTTTTCCGTCCATCATCGGGAGCTCAAAACTGTGCACACAGCGTCATGTATTGGTCTGACAAATACCTGACGCTATGTGCGCAGTTTTGAGCTCCTGATGATGGATGGAAAAACCATCTCAAACATGTACAGTGTCTTACAGAAATAAATAAATTGAGAAACGTCGCATCTTGTTGATTGTACTTTGCGAATACTTTACTGAATCTGTCCCATCATGTGACATTATTCTACCTTCTTTGTGTAGTACTTGTGGAGCTGCGTTTGTCCTCCATTGCGTCTCCACAGACAAAGAACCTTGTTTTTTGGGCTGTAAGTCATATTAACAAGGCGTTCAAACCACCACCGTTCAACAATCGTGCCGTTAACAGAACGTAACACCAGGCCATCTTCTCGCACTTCGAGGAACAACAGATCCCCCGATGCATCGACACCAGCGTGAACTGTGAAACTCTGATGATGTACCTGGCGTGACCCCAGGGGCTTCAGATCGATGTCATTACCGTGCTGTAACCAACATCACCATAAGCTAAATTCCTGGTGCCAGACATTAACAGGCATCAGGTGCCAAATTCAACTTCTGACACAAGAGTATTCAATCAGCCTCAACTATAAACCAACCAACCCTACTCTAACCCTCCTATTCATATCACATGTGTTAACATTTCAAGAGACATTCTCCTACCACAATTGTGTATATGTTTCTTGTTTCAGCCAATTTTCATTAGTGGAATCTAAGGTATGTCACGTGCATGGTAACAGGTTCTTACCAAATTATTGATCTGGTCCAGCAGTTCATTCACCTCCTGGCTGTACACCAGTCCTATATGACTTTTGCCTAAAAGTCGCCGCACCTTGCGCTTCAGCTCCATCTTGTTTACATTCATCATCACCATTATCGCCACCAGATTATACAGCATAGTCGACAGCAACCGATCCTCATCATGCTCCAGCCTCTTGCGTTCAGTCTCACTCAGGGAGTTGTACCTGAGGAAGACATAGGACAACATGGTTCTTACAAACTTTCTTGAGTGTGGGAGCACTTGCAGAAAAAAGACAACATTGTTCAACAGATGTGCACAAATGAAACAGTAAAATCTTATCTACTAATAGACAGGCTTACTTCATCTGAGAAGCAAATTAATGATGCAACAAACCCACTCTTTTCAAAGCAACACTCAATGATACCAACCTCTCCATCATTTCTCCAGGGCCCTGGTCCATGCCAACCATGTCCCGCTCCTGTGACACAGCATCTAGGAATGCATCTTCCCAAAACTGCATCTGGTCCCATAGCGTTGAGCGTTCCTTCCCCACAAGTCCTGCCACAAAAAGTGCACAATTCAATGTTTCTGCTCAGCAGTTGTCTGATCCCACATTTTGATAACAAATACATTTAACACGTTTCACAAATTTACACAGTTTTGTCAGCCATTAAGACTGGCCCTTTAAATTCAAGGTGCAAACATTATAAGGAATTTTGAGTGACAACTGAGAAAACAGACTTAATATTTATATGAGTCAATGACCATTTTTGTTTAAAAGATGCCACATATGAGGCTTCACTATTAAATAATGGAACTGCAGCACACACAGCCATTTATAAAGAGTGTTCTAAGTTGCTGCAGTGATGCTTGGTGGGAAAGCTTTCTTGTGAAAATGAAGAAAATTTCCTGTGAAACCAATTTGTCACATGAGGCATATGGAGAAGAGATATGTTTGTTCGAGTGGCACAAAATGCTATCAGAAGTGACAGAACATATCAAAAACAATGGACATCCTGGCTACTTGGTAACAATGAGAAGTCGCAAAAATGTCAGGACTGCCGTTACGAACAGACGGTTCTTTAGGCACCAGAATGATGGCAGTGGAGGTGAACGTGGGAAATGAATGGCAAGACAAATCTCAACGACAAATCTAAGAAAGAAAAAACATGAACAAAAATGTAGAAAAAAATGGTCCCAAGGAATGTGAGTTAATATCTGCCAGTTTTTACCTAAGGAACAAATACCTATGTTCAAAAACAGTCTGTACTCCCAAGCCCTTGCCCCTGCCCTTTGTGGATCTGACTTTTACAAAAATTGAAAACTTTGCTCAAAGGGGCCCATTTTCAGTCAACTGAAGAAATCCTTATAATAAAACTAACTAGATTCACTAATTTCTCAAATTTATTTTTGGAATAAAACTCCACATGTTTCGGACAGTTCCTCTTTCCATCATCAGGAGTTTTTCACTGTACACACAGCAACGGTATATGTCATACAGGTTTGCTGACAGCCTGCTCGCAAGCCGTCATCAAACCTGTATGTATTGCTATGTGTACAGTGAAAAACTCCTGATGACGGACAGAGGAACTGTCTGAAACGTGTAGAGTTTCATTCCAATAAAAAATTTGAGAAATGTGTGTATCTAGTTGGTTTTATTGTTAAGGATTTATCATGATGCACGGTCAGCTGAACGTCAACTGAATTAATCCGTTTAAAAAAATTGTGCAGTTACTTAACACAGTGTCACAAAATAACGTCAAGGGGTGTTCAAACCTTACTAAGCTGGAATGGAGTAATGGGCAGCATCCAACAAAAATTACTCTTAAGACAACAAAATGTAAATACAATCATTTGATTAGAACAGTACCGTTCTGTAACTAGTCTCGTTACTTAGTAGCCACACCTCATATTTATCATACACAGTGTACCCAGCCTCCCCCGATGGTGTCTCCACCTTAACGTGGTGGGGGAGTTTGAGAGCTTCCGTGACCCCAAGAGCTATGCCGGCGGTAGCATAGCTACCGGCAGGGACACCCAAGCCACAAGGGTAGAAGCCAGATGAAGAGAGACACCCTGGCCCTCCAGGTTGGGGGGTGGGTGCAAGGCCAGCACCCTCGCCCCAGAAAAACTTCATTACCGCTAAAAAACGCTCAATTATTGAAAGATGGACAGATAGTTAGTAGACGACCAACGCGAGTATTAAGGAATAAGTGTACCCAGCACAGACAATCTTATTCACTCTCACAATTTACACTTTATAGTGGAAAACAAAGTCTATACCAACACTACTGAAATGGCCATTGAGTTCAACATGTTGGTACACGCAAACCACAGTGAACTCACACATTTGAGGTTAGTCCACAGTATTATAAAAACATACTGAAAGTTGCAATACTCTAAGAGCAGTCAGGATGGCAACTAGCTGGATAATCTGGGGTCTGATCCCAGTGGGGGCAAGAAAAGAAAAGAACAGAACAGAGCAGATTTCCTGAATGAGGTTCTTACAATTCTCCCAGTACTTCTATGTCCATGTGGGGACAGTACCATAAAACAGAGTGTGAGATTTATTCTACACATGTTTATGACTTATCATCCATCATTTTATGCCAATAACTTACAAAGCTGATACAGTTTCAAATAATAAACGAATAACCAATCAACATCATATCAGCTTTTAAATTTTCCTTATCCATATGCAATTGCATACACATTTGACATTCAGGTGACTGTGCATCATCAGCAAACCTGTATGACACATACCAGTGCTGTGCATACAGTGAAAAACTCCCAATGATGGACAGAGGAACTGTCCAAAACATGTAGAGTTTTATTCCAAAAATAAATTTGAGAAATTAGTGCATCTAGTTGGTTTTATAGACCGCCTCTGTGGTCTAGTGGTCAGAGTTTCTGGCTACAGATACAGAGGTCCCGGGTTCGATCTCCGGCGCTACCAGATTTTCTGAGTAGTAGTGGGTCTGGAACGGGGTCCACTCAGCCT
>Ga0123353_10019130_pt1 | contig 10161 bp, 7 predicted proteins | sample TergutLab28metaG_3_FD_92763 | JGI IMG/M metagenome (GOLD analysis project Ga0123353, IMG submission 92763) | Labiotermes labralis P3 segment gut microbial communities from Petit-Saut dam, French Guiana - Lab288 P3 | ecosystem: Host-associated > Arthropoda: Insects > Digestive system > Gut ...
AGCTAGTCAAGAAATTCCCCGCATTTCACGGAACCCGAAGGTTCATTACCGCACTCACATGCGTCCGCCACCTGTCTCTATCCTGGGCCAGCCCAATCCAGTCCATATACCCACATCCCACCTTCTGGAGATCCATCCTAATATTATCCACCCATCTACGCCTAGGCCTCCCCAGTGGTCTCTTTCCCCATTACCGAGCTGAAAATACGGCTTATTGGATTTAGTCATAGACCATTCATATGACCACGCAGAACGAAGGAAAAGAATAATTAAATTACCAATGACGTAGCCGAAAGTTCAATGATTCAAACATCATTTTGTACGCGGGCTGGCAGGCATATGCAACAAAGATTTTCCTAAATTACTGTTGACGAGTGCTGAAATACAAGTGCAAAATATCACACGACCGTTTCTTTCACAATCTACCGTTTTCCCTTCAAATATTTTTCTGAAATTGGAAACCAGTAACTTCCAAAGTTTCAAAAAAGGAATAAATAATATAAGAATATCTGTGGAAATAAATGTGTATTCAAAGATTTAAATTTCTCAAGTAATTATCTATAAATAACAACAGGGCGCTCTGTCGTGTAATGTGGTATTTATCTTAGGAATCTGGTAACTTTTCCAAAGAATTATAATTTAAAACTTCACGGAAGTTATCCCGAACATACAGGTGTGCTGATAAGTCCCTAGTCCGACCAGGAAGGAAACAAGCTACATTCCTCGCATTTTGTAGAACTTGTAGGTTCATTACCACATTCCCAAGAGCCCACCACCTGTCCCTGCCCTAGCCATATCAATCCATTCCTCTGCCCATCACACTTTTGATAGCCGCAGCTTGTTTCCTTCCTGGTCGGGTTAAGGATTTATCAGCACCCCGTTACAGGTAGTACGTTTTTCAACCATTAGATAAATTTCTACTGGACCGCACGATTTCGAAGCCAATATGTATTCATCAGAGAAATAAAATTCCGAATTAATTTTCAATATTTCTCACAATTACATACGTTGTTTGATTAACTGTGTGCTGGATTATGCCTTCAAATGCATCGAATTACATTACACGTTTACAATTAGCTGCTTGCAAAAAAATAATATTTTAACACAGAAATTGTTTAACGAGATGTCAGAGGCAAGGAATTTATCAGCTAACCACGTCATCACAAACAAGAACGTTATTTAAAGGCCATTACATACATGAGATAATCATGCAAATCACATGTCCGATACGATCACCTCGGACATGAGGAGTGATGATTGGAGCATGAAATAAAATCATCCACTGTGTTCCACCAAGTAATTTTTGGCCGAGATAACAACGTTTCAGTACGAGAAGCCCCAGCATTTGTCCGTTCAATTCCGCTGCCGCTGCTAATATGGAAGAAGTAACAATTACCGCATGACGATTCTGATTTCCTGCGACATAGTCTATATGCAGTAAAAATTTAGGACGGAATGTAAATTGGCATGTTGTGAATGTTGTGTGTAAGAACTGACGAAACTTAATGGGGAACAGCGTCCTACTTGAGAAACAAAGAGTTGAGATTGACGGGTTTCAAGTTTTCTCAGCAAGGTGCCTAAGGAATTCATTCTCCTGGGATACAACACTAATTTAGTGAGGAATTTTAAAAATATTTTTCGAGGAAAAGCAGTGGCCTTTTCTTCAAGGGCCGATACCTTCCCTCGAAATGTCGCGATCCGTTTAACCATTAATTCATCGTCCTTTTCCTTCCCTCCCCCCCCCCCCAAAGAGTCACAGGCTAATTGTTCCTTTTCTATGCAAGAATACTTCTGAAATTTAAGGAACGCAAAGCTCTATTGCTGTACTCAAAACAGCCTGCTGTTTCCTCTGTCCTGATCCATATGAATTCAATCAATGCTTACCCATTCTATTCTTTTCATATCAATTTTAATATTATCTCATCTATGACTACATTTTCCGAACTAAACATTCCCTACACATGTTCTCTCGAAATTTCAGTACACTTATATCTTCTTTCCCGTACGTTTCATTTCATTGTAGTGGATTTTGGGTAGGTTTTCACCCTTTTTATAGGCGACGAAGGCCCTTAGGGTGAATAGAGTTATAGCTCTACTCTTTCTAGGACCTCGGCACACTAGATGGGGGTGGTTGGGGTCAGCCCCCACAACCTGGCTGCCTCTACCACTGGGAAAAACCCGTTACCCATTTTACAGGAGGTTGGCTGGGCCCCATGGCAGGTCTGGATTAGCGGAAAATCTCGTCCCCACCGGGATTCGATCCCGGACCGTCCAGCCCGTAGTCAGTTGCTATACTGACTGAGCTACCCGATCCACTGTCGTGGATTTTAACACCGTGATAATTACGGGCAGAAGTAGCTACTGAACCTGAAACTCTTCACTACGCAAATTATCTAATCACTTGTTATATGCTCAATCGCGAACTGAATTAAATTTTCGTATTATGAAAACATTAATAGAAATTTATCATTGCCGTATTAACTTAATTGTAGTTCGAATTGAGTTTTTACGTGATTTCTGAAGATTCTTATCTGAACACTTGGCCAAGATATAATAATGTCTTTCAGCCTCCGTAATTGAAGTTCCTTGTGAGCCTCCGTCAGTCTTGTCAATATTACGGAAAAATTAAAATTTTCAAGCAAATATCCCAATTTAAAATAGTAACTTCCATCAAATTCCAGCTGTGAAGGTCGCAATGCCTGCTCTATCAGTGGCAGTACTGTTTCAATCGTTTTATTTAAGGACGTTATCAGTGGATTTAACTGTGTATGAATAAATTGTCATGCAGAACTGGTGAAATTCTGACGGGGAAAGTACCGAAGTACTGCGAGGAATATCCGAGCCAGTGCAACTTTGTCCAGTAAAAATTCCATAGCGGCCGGTCTGGCACTGAAACCGTGACTCCTCGGTGACAGTGATTCTGTCATACAGTTCTAACATGGGGTCATATTACTAAATCGCACCAGGGGGAATCTTTTCTAAGCGCATCTCTTTCCTTGCCGAGCATTTAGTCAAATCGCTTCGTACATCCGTCCGTCTGTACGTACGTAAGAACTCGCGAACTGCAGTCGTTGACAAGTTAGAGTCAAGTTAGTAAAGAAACAACTCAAATTTTTTTGCCCCCGAACTTTGATTACCTTCTTCACAAGAAATCCCACAGAATCGTGGGCTCAACCTGATCATCTTTTCCTCATTCCCATATTTTGTTTATATAAATCAGTTTAAATATCTTTGATGTGTATTGGACCCTGCATTATCTTGATAACTGAAGAATAAAATCCAACTAGATGTCACTTAGTGTTTCATTATGCTTATGTTAGTCTCAACATGTTTTGGGCACCATTATGCCCACCATCAGGAGCTCACGACGATAGCGTTGGTTACCGCATAGGCCGTCTGGTTCTCGAGTTGCTGCTGGTTGGAAAGATAAGTGCAGGCAGGATGGATGAGTGTCCGGACCGAAGGCCGGACACTCAACCATCCTGCCTGCAGATGGATTTTATTCTTCAGTTTAAATATCATCTTCCAATCAACGTTTATTTCTCACGTGCAGTCTCTTCCCTTTAAGTTCTTATTGAATTTGAATGAATTTTTCACATACACAAACAAGTGAAGGAAGAAATAAATATAATATTTTCAGTGCCATAAAATTGATATTATCGAAGAAAACAGGGTGTTTTACTTAAAACAGTGACACTGGCTTTTTACTGATTTTCATTAGACAAATTTCATGTAACATAAAGTAAATATGAAGGAATGTAAGCAATGAAACAAACTTAAATTATTTATGTGTCAGATTTTGTGCTTACTTATCCTGGAAGAATAAAAGACATGTACATTATTATTCCCACCAGTTCATCACTACTGATCAGGTACCTTGTGCACTGATAATGTTATATCCCACTTATTTCTTAATAAGGTTGATATAAAAAACTGTTAAAACCTCACTGAAAAAAATTTCGAACTTCTTCATAAATTACAATCTGTACGATACAAAACGGATTTATGAAAGTACAATATGAGTAAAAATTTGATAACAAAGAACCACAGCCGGCAACACCCAATTAATTGAACCATAAGATAAAAACCTGCAACGTCGACGAGACCCAATCTACACTGTTTATTTTCGTATACAGTCTACAAGCTTTTAAAATAAATCTGCAGGCCCAAATCAAAATTTTAATGAAACTCTAAAAAAATCCAACGTCTACATCCTTTTGTACGAAGAACAGACTATTCCTGTACAAGAAAAAATTATTATTGGTTCCGTCTTAAGTTTAAAGTTACAACTTTTCTTCTGTTGGATTTGTAATGCAGATGATATTAAGTAAAAAAAAATGGACCTAATCTGACACTCAAAATTACTTTAAAACGATGTACACCTTAATATATAAGCTCACAACTTCAGTAACGAACCAAAAGGCTATTTATACGTGCATAAGCAAGCTTATTTTGAAAATCAGAAGGAAAAAAGCCACTTGCCACATGTAATGATAATAAGAAGTGTTAATGTAATATGAAAATTGATACCAAGTGTATATGACACGAACAAGTAACTTGGTTCTGTTAACTCAGCAAAACTATGGTCTTGTCAGCGCGGTTAGATGCCCCCTTTGGCCTTAAGCTAATGCCGTTGTATCACTACCTGAGCAAATGTGAAGTTTTTAAAAAGAAACCTGCCCCATGAAATTACTTCTATTGAAATAAACCTCAGTCCCAGTTGGGATGTAAGCTGGTCATTGCCCCACAAGTCAACCTTTCAACAAAACAAAGCCTGGTGAGAAGGAGCTTTTGTTTAAAGTCCAAATTAATGTCTAATTTGTCAGCATTAAGTCATTTTCGCCACATTTATAAATGTGGCCCTGTTTGTATGCAGATAATTAAATGGTACAGAATAGAGACTTTTGTGGCAGCAACATGACGTAGTTGGTTAGTGATCTGTCTCTCCCACGGCAGAAGGAAACGTAATTTCTTAGTTATTTCACTGTCACGTGGAAACATTTATAATCTGTCAGATTTTCGCAAGACATGGCCGCATTATTACACGTGCAAAATAAATTTAACTTCATAGATTTACACCCTGCACGTACCCACGTGCAAGCAATGGCGATCTTATATTCCTGTTACGTGTGGTGGACATTTCTCTCGCCTTTCCTAAAACTCTTCGTAAAGCAGCAGCCACTGAAGTTAGAAAATGTCACACTTCGTTACCTTTCTAACCAATATGTTAGGGTAACTTGCATAGACACTGTCATTGTAAGCGACAGAATTTAAATTATTTAGTAGCGCGTTGTATTATCGGTCTACCAACATTATTAAATATAAAATGCAATAAATCCTTTATTATTTTGTAGTTGAGATAATCACAACATTGCATGCTACATGTGGTAACAACGCGAAAAGGTTACTTAAACTTTAAAACAGAATGTAATACGAGACACGATAAATCTTTACGAAAGCAGAGAGAGAGAGAGAGAGAGAGACAGAGAGACAGACAGACGCTTAAAAAAGTCTAATTTTTACAACACCCTACAAAGGTGCTTCACGTAATAAATCAAACTCGTTTGTATCGGTATGCTGACAACGCAAATGCTCTGAGAATGTTTCTTGAACTTAATATGCTATTAATGGCAATTTATAATTAAAAATATAAACTGGGTACATGAATATGTATATTTTGTTATGGTTGTATATTTACCAAAAACTGCTTGGTTTAAATTAATTTCTCAGTCTAAATGGACGTGAGAAATGAATAGGTTGTTTAAATTTTGAAAACAGCCACACTAAGAACAGAGCATCAAGGGGTATCAGAAATACAAACTTTTGAGTTGGCAACTATCACTGGCAGAGCAAAAACTAATTTCCTCAATAAGAATTTCGTTTTTTTTTTGTTTAAAAAAATGTCTTCAGAACCTATCCTGTCAGGAATATGGTTAATAAATTTGCTGTTAAGATAAAACGTTCCTGTTAGGTTCTTCAGAACACGATTTTGTATATAAGAGTCAAAAGTTATCTCGTTTAGTTTCGCAATTAAAGGCTTTAGTTAAATGCGCATTTTGCACTGAGCTGTCACTTTTGGGAATTGCCGAATCAATTTGCTAGGGCAGTCGAAGAGGGAATAATTTTGGTGTAATTGAATATGAAATATATTAAATAAACAGAACCGAAAATGACCTTAAATTCATACAAAATATAATCTGGATAATATAACCTGAATTATTATTATTATTATTATTATACAATAAATAATTTTGCATTGGAATTCGAATTCTATTCGTGAATTTACTTCATTTGTTTGTTTTTAAGGTAATACAATATTTGTAATCATTCTTGTAACTATAATAATAAATCATACTACTACTCCCACCACTACTAGTAATAATAATAATAATAATAATAATAAATTTCCCGAAAACAACAGAACTGCAGTACTCCGGTTTCACTTACACTCTTGAAATTTGGAACAGTGAAACACGCGCCCCGAAGGACTTATTTCTGTAGCCCTCAAGTATTTTCGAACAATCTTGACTTGTAAACCGCAATGCGAGTAACCGGATTTTTTTTATCTTGTGATCTCCAGCATTGTCAAATTTTGTTAGCAATGTTTAAGTTTGAGCGGTCTTTATGACCACTGCATGGTTATGGAAACTTGACTTCCGAGAGTTGGAGGAGTGAGAAGTATTTCAAGAATTACGCTGCACAACAATCCCCGTTAATCTCGAACTTTAAGTAAGTTCTAATAATCAATGCAAGTGTATTTCAGTCATAATTATGCAGAAAGTAATTGCGGGTATTTCTTTAAAAATTTATCCGTGACATGCAATAAGAAGTTTCCCATTGACGTTCTACCATTATTCAAAAAATGCTGTTAAGTCTTAAAAAATTAAATTATTATCAAGTACTATACTTATTTCATTGAAATAATGTTAATAATTAATTAACGGATATTTATACTCTGTAACCGCTTCGTGTAATGTAGGCTTGAACATTTTTCTAAAAAAAAATTTTTGTTATTGATAATTATTTCGCTGCCCGCACACGATTCAGAAATTTCAGATGACTATTGAGCAACAAAAACTTGCTCTACACTGTTTTAGAGCGTGTTTGTTGCTATAGGCGCCATAAGACTTACAATTAAAATTAAACTCATACACAGTCTACTATTATGTTCCCTGAAATTACCCGAATAAGCAGGAATTATTTTTCTATGCAACATTTACGTTTCGATATTTATACCTTACGAGTGTTCTTTATGAGGTACAATCTGAATTATTATGTATGATGTAGCTTATCATCAGTTTACAAATTGTTAAACGTCATTTATGGTGTAATAAGAGCTGTAGGAATAACACATGTTTAACATTTAATGCACATCAGAATTTTCGCATCCTAAGTACTTGAAGTGCATTGAAAACAACCGATTAGAATATATATAAAACTTCTTTCATAATCTGAATTCAATCACTCATTCAATATAAATGTTGTACATACTAAAAGCTTGGAACGCCTTAATCTGTCTGCACAACACTGCAGCCACAACAAAGACTTGGGGCATAAATAAATATGCAAGTTATATAACAAAAATAATTTCTTTCTTATTTGTATTAAAGCTGTATAACTCCTTAAGTTATAATGGAACAAATTGGAAATGAATGACGACTACGTGAAGGCGTGAAAGGACAGGATTGTGAATCTTAAGGCATGACACCAGAGCTTGAACCAGAATATCCAGTAGGTTTGAAATGGGTACCTACCGAATCCAAGCTTAAATCTTTCCCGCTGCAACAAGTTGCCCGCTCGAATAATTCGCTAGGCGTTAATAAATTACCCGCTTCGTATCGAATGAAATGTACAACACAAAAAACAAAACAAGACCTGTACACAAACCTCCAGACCGCTATACTTAGTAACATATTCGAAATGGCAATAAATCATGTATTTGTGAACAAGGATTAATGATAATTCCATTCCCATCTCTGCAGTAACGTCACAGCGCTATTCAGGTAATGGAACTACGATGATGATGGAGTTAGGCCAACTTATTTCTGCGCACTTCATAAACAGTGGTCTATTTCCGTGGCAACTAATAAATTAAAACTGCTGTATTTATTCTGCACATCTTTCAAACATCTCATTTATTTTTATTAATTATTTATTGCTAAATAAACCGTAAATAATATTTATCCAATATTTGTCGTGATGTGTTCCAGAGAAAATATCTTACAGCTAGTAGAAAGTTTGAATTGTTTCATTAATCATGTAGAATAAAATTTATAATATTTAATCAACGCAGCTAATAAAATATCGGTTATTCACTCTTCATAATGGCCACGTTTAAATTCTTTTCGTACGGCCGCAAGTTGTTGAAGGATTGAGTATTAATTTGACAGATTTTGTTTCACCGAACTACAAGAAGAAATCTTTCTTTTCACTTAAAAAATAACGGAACACGTCATAATAAGGCTGCAGCTTTCATTCTGACTAATCAATTTCTGACGTAATGCTTTGCTTCATCCATATGTTCGTTTATGTCTGTTGATAGTACGTAAGACCAATATTGAAAGATAACACGGTAAACGAATCAACGAATATAATGAAAACTATAAAATAAAGCGCACTGTAATTAAAAGACAGTGAAATCTGTGGTGCCTACTACAATTATACGACTTTTAAAACACGTAAAGGGAGAAAGAGTATCTCAATTCGTACTAAAATGGAAGCTAAGCGTCCGAGAGAGACAAATGTACTGATTAAAGTTATCACGTTTGATATTTTTGGCGCATTACAGGTTACGTTTCTAACAATCAGTACTTCACAATAGAAATTTCCATTGTTACGTTATTCAGAAAGCTGTAGCTGAAAATTTATTTTAGTTAATAACCGCAGATTTATAAATGACTCCACAAAATACAAAATTAAATTTAAAAGTTATGAAATTAAACTAAATCCATTATTAACACCGTTTTGCCTAAACAAACGCTGGTAATCTAATAAATCTGAAAATTCTAATTTTTTAAAAGTAATGTTTTTTACAGATTCCATATAAAAGAGAAACCATTATAAGAAGGTGGTCTTATGGGACGTGAGACGCCGTGCAGTCTGGTAGAAATTTACGTACGCTTATATCCACCATAAAGATCGAGACACACATGCTCCACAAAACTTCCGTAAAATTCCACTACTCCACATTTTGTCACCCTCTACACTAGACTATTCCACATTAACACCGATTTAAGGTAGGATAACTCACAGATTGCTTAATGCTCACACAGAGCAAGGTTACGACTGTCAGCGTCTTAAGGACCAACAGACATTTCAGATAGGCGCAGTCAGAGGTGAAAGGAAGTAGACTACTTGTTGACATGAAAAGGTCAGCAAGGTTATAATAAGGGTCAATCCAAAATTGGATATTGCAAGGATAGTTGCATGTACAGATTCGCTGCTATATTATGCGGGTTATCGGAGATAAAGTGTTCTTAATCTGAAAGGTTAGGCAGGCGAGACTTCAAGAGGCGAGCAATCTCAAGAGACAAAACAAGAAAAGTGCGCATTCTTGGGTGGAACATTTCTAAACTCTTATAAAGCACAGTGTCCTCCGTACTCGAGTAATAACATGCTGTTTACAGGCTGAAGTCTGATTCAAACAACGCATATTAACAATTCTTGTGAAGTAAGAAATAGGTACACAAAATATAGGTAACACTTAAGAGAACGTGACCTGTAGACCACGATATTCATATATCTGAACGAACTATGCAGAAACCATTCCGTTAAAGGAAGCAGCAAATCTGTCCAGGCATGCGACACAGGTGTCCGTACTTTCAGAACAACCCGTAAATAGGCACCTTCTTTGAAGAGATGAAAGAAAGTAAACACGAATATTAAAAATCCATTTCAAATATTTAATTTATTTCAGATTTTTTCAAACGGGGGTGAAAACCTTAATGTTTTATAGAATGTATTTACAACAAGATATTTTGGTGCAATATTATTTACAAAGTTATTCTTTAATCAATATAGAATTATTATAATACCGTGTGTTTATGTGTGTGTGTGTGTGTGTGTGTAAAGATAGAGGAGAAATGGACGACTGAACGAAATGCAGGGCCGGGGGGGGGGGGGGGGGGGCGAGGGATGACAATGAGAGGAGGAAAAATGATG
>Ga0123353_10019131_pt1 | contig 10161 bp, 6 predicted proteins | sample TergutLab28metaG_3_FD_92763 | JGI IMG/M metagenome (GOLD analysis project Ga0123353, IMG submission 92763) | Labiotermes labralis P3 segment gut microbial communities from Petit-Saut dam, French Guiana - Lab288 P3 | ecosystem: Host-associated > Arthropoda: Insects > Digestive system > Gut ...
CGCCAAAGCGTGCGCGACGGTCTGAGTTTTTCCAAATCCCTACGCGAATGCGGCAACGCCTTCGACCCCCTCTACTGCAACATGGTCGCAGCGGGCGAAACTGCGGGAGCTCTGCCAAAAATCCTCCGCAGCCAGTGCGCCCACCTCACTCTCATCACCAACCTTCGCAGTCGCGTCACCTCCGCACTTGTCTATCCTTCGATTGTCTTCATCGCGGCTATCGTCCTCATGTTCGTCTTCCTCACCGTGCTCGTGCCGCAACTCACGGTGCTTCTCAACAGAACTGGAAACCAACTCCCATTTCTCACGCAAATGCTCGTTGCAGTTAGCATGTTCCTCAAGACCTGGTGGCTGCCGCTCATTGCAGGTATTGGCGCGTCGATACTCCTTGCAAAATTTGCCGTCAGCACGCCGAAAGGTCGTGCGTGGTGGCACCGCAAAGTTCTCGATCTTCCCGTCGTTGGCATCGTCCTCCGTTCAAAGTTCTACGCCGAAATGCTGCAAACCCTTTCCACGCTCACGGCCAATGGTGTCACACTCCTGCAAGGACTGCACCTGTTGCTCGGCGCGACAGGCAATGTCTTTCTGCGCGGACTCCTCTCGCAAGCAGCCGCGCTCGTAGCCGAAGGTTCGAGTCTCTCCTCTGCGTTGCGCAGAATCGGTTTCTTCCCACCCGTCCTTTGCGACATTCTCGCTGTGGGCGAACAAACTGGCGACATCATCAAATCGCTCGAACGCGCCGCAGTCCGCTTCGACAAGGAACTCACCTCGCGCATCGCCTACCTCACCACGCTCATCCAGCCAGCCATCATCCTCATCGTCGCGCTTTTCGTCGGCATCATCGCCTACTCGATGATCGCAGGCATCCTCACCAGCGTCACGGGACTTTCGCCAGGAAGTAGGTAGAGATGAAAAATCCACCACTCGTCACCGCCGAGGAAATGTGCAGCATCGAAAAAACCGCCTTCGCGGCGGGCGCGACTGCCGAATTGCTCATGGAAGAAGCAGGACGCGGCATTGCCGACACCGTCGAAATGTTTTTTTTCACACCTGGCACATTCGAAGCGCACTACGGCAAAGGTCACAATGGCGGCGACATCCTTGTTGCTGCATGTTATCTCGCCGAACGCGGCTGGCGCATCATCGAACGCCCTGCATTCCCCGAGACTTCGCTTACTCCGCTCACTGCCAAATGCCTCGCTCGCCTGCGCAGTTTAGAGCACTGTGTCGAGCCGCACACACTCCAAACCGTCATTGGAGATGGTTTGCTAGGCATTGGCACACGCGGTGCACCTCGCAGCGAAATCGCTCGCGCCATAGCGACTATCAACACTGCCCGTAGTGAACGCCATGCATGGGTCATTTCCGCCGATATCCCCAGCGGCCTTGATGCCGATACAGGCATGCCCGCCACCGACTGCGTAACCGCCGATTGTACTGCTACCATCGGCTTTGCAAAAAAAGGGCTTGTCGCCGATACCGCCACAAATTACGTCGGACGTCTCGAGCTCATCCCGCTGGAGGAATTGCAAACGGAAGCCTCGGGAAGCGAACACCTCATCACTTCCGCCCCAATGCCCGTACTTCCCTACGACCGTCACAAAGGCGATGCTGGCCGAGTCTCACTTGTGGTCGGCTCGATGCGTTACGCAGGTGCAGCACGGCTGGCTGCGGCGGCAGCGGTGCGCGGAGGTGCAGGACTTGTCACCCTCTTCGTCCCTCCCGAACTTGCGCCCATTTTGGCCGCCTCGTGCCTCCCCGAGGCAATGATTTTCCCAACCAATGACATCCGCGAAGTTCTGTACCATCCCGCCGATGCCATTGCCATCGGTCCTGGACTCGGACGCGATCGAGACCTCCACATCACCCACATTATCGCTGAAGCAGCCGTTCCGCTCGTCATCGATGCCGACGCGCTCAACGCCCTCGCCGAGACACCCGTTTTGCTGCACCGCGCCAACGCTCCTCGCATTCTCACCCCACACCCGGGAGAAATGGAACGTCTCTACCCACGCAACGCCCGAACTCGCCGCGACTGGGCGCGAGATTTTGCAACCACTCGCCTTGCTCCCACCGACACGCTTGTTTTGAAAGGCTCGCGCACGATTGTTGTCAGCTCGGATGGAACGCTTTTCTATAACACAACAGGAAATCCTGGCATGGCCACAGGCGGCATGGGCGATGTCCTAACGGGTGTCATGGCAGCTTTCCTCGCTCAAAAAATTTCGCCCCTCGAAGCTGCAAAAAATGCCGTCTATCTTTGCGGTCGAGCCGCCGAAATCGCCACCACCTACGCTCAATCTTGCCAATCCCTTTGCGCTTCCGATATCGTCTCTCACCTCGGACTCGCCATGCGTGAGTAGTGGGACACGCACAATAGACTTCATACAAAATCCCACTATAGTGTTTTAAATAAAGTCGTAGCCGTTAGAGCATTTTCGATTCAATCGTGGACATTGCGATATGGTACGATGGCATGGAGAAGGTAGCAACGGCAAAGTAACGGCGTGCGTCTTGCCGCCACACGTTGGGCATACTTTTACAGATTGCACATGTCCTTTGAACACCCCAAAGAATACCATTCAGAATCCGCTATTCTGCAATCCGCGACCGCACACTTTCCGTGCGGCGGCGCAGGACGATCACGAGCGCCGCGCCCGCACCGAGCAGGAGCCACGTGGAGGGCTCGGGGATGGCTTGCAAGGCTTGCACCGAGAACGTACCGCCGAGACCGTCGGTGGAGAAGACCTGCCATTCCCAGCCGTTCGCGATGAACGTCGTGCCGTCCTGCAGCGCGAGGCTTTCGTTGTAGAAATAGCCTTCGCCCGCCGTGACGATGTCGAAGACCCTTCCCTCCTCCAGTTCAAACATCCCGTCGAGTTCGAACGCCAGCACCATGCCCTCGCCGAACGTGATCGAGCCCGCTCCATGCAAAAAGCTCGGCATGGCAATTTGTGTATGACCGAACTCGCTGATGGTTACGTGGAAGATTTCCGTGATGGCGAGTTCAGGAGCTCCTTCGATTCTGGTGTTCAAGCCAAGGCGGAGCTCCCCTACCTCAATCCTGCCGGATGGCCAGCCGTGGATGAAGTTTGCTCCGTCCCCGAAGTAAACGGCATCGACTATCAATGTGCTACCATACACGCCAAAGCTGTTATCCGACCCTCCACCCATGCCTACATAGATGGTGCCGACCTCCGACGTTTTTCCATTGTGGGTATCAAGATTCGAATTGCCGTGGTATCCAAGCGTGAGGTCATTCTCAAATGAATTCGCACCCGAACCGATATGGACGGTATTGATCTTCGCAACACCGAGGTTTGCCCAGCTACTGGATGAGCCATCGCCTGAGCCGACGAGAAGGGTGTCGATCTCCGCGGTAGTGCGATCCGCGTGCAAGAGGCTGTTGCTTGAATCCTTGCCTGCACCAATGCGGATGGTGTCGGCCACCAGCAAGGAAGCGTAGCTGACTTCTGGCAACCCAGTCTCTTGATTGAAAACCAGTGACCCAATAGCGTCTATGCGGTTGTTGGTTGCACCCGTACCCGAGCCGATATCAATGGTTTGGCTCAGCAAGTCAAAGTCGGCCGAGCCTGCGTAAAAATAGTTGCCATCCGAACCTGCGTTCGAGCCTACGTGGATGGCGCCGATTTCTATCGTATGCTTGGAGTCCGGAGCTGCATTAGGCGCATCTACAAAGTAGAAACTGTTGCTATACCCACCCTCTCTTGCGCCTAAATGGAGAGAATTGGCTCTCACGTCTGAGTAATAGTAGATCTCGTTGTAGTTTGAACTCTCCCCTATGGTGATATTATCGGCGGTCAACGGATCATGGATACGCCATATGGTATTGCCTCCGCTAACCTGCGCAGGGTAAGACCCCGGCACGCCTCTGTCGAAGCGAAGGTCTTCCGTCGCGAAGGCAGAGAGGGCACCGAACGCCAGCGGTAGCGCGATGGAAGCCATGACGAGGCGGCGGAATGCATGTTTCGTGGATTTAGTGGTCTTGTTGATCATATTATTTTTCGATTTTGTGTATTGTTTGGTAGCATGTTTGTTGTTTTGATCGTATATCCGTATATGAGTATCATGTGGTTATACAAACGAAAAAGTAATATACAGGTGTATAACCACCTTGTCAAGATATTTCTTTCCCTCGGGGAAACGGTAGCGGTAAAGGAAAAAGTGCCATGGGAGAGCGAGGGTGCTACAGCATTTTAAATAAGGGGCTGACACATCTAAATTTTCCACACAGAGGCACGGAGAAAGGAGGCCCCGTCGCAGGGGAAAAAAGGAGGAATAAAATTCCAAAGGAAGATTCTAATCGCAGAGCTTTTCATCCTCCTCTGTGCTCTCTGTGCGAAACAGAAAAATAAGATGGTCAGCCCTGTCCTGAATCTACTGTTCTGCAATCCGCGAGAGTACACTTTCCGTGCGGCGGCGAGACGCACGCCGTTACTTTGCTGCCGCAATATCCCATGCTCTTTCTCTCTACAATTAACTCAAAAACGCTCTAAACTACTGTGAGAGACATTGATGGTTGTGTCATGCTATCCTTATGGGATTCGGTCATTTTGTTGCGGACTTTCTACCAACATGACACCCCTCACGGGGTTTTGCAAAAAATCTAATTATTCCAGTTCGCGTTCTTCGAGGTCATCTTCCTCCCAACCAAGGAGGTGACCGATTTCATGCAGGAGTGTGATGCGCACTTCTTCGCGGAATCCGTTGCCGGTTTCTTCACGGGCAAATTCGTAAATATTGTCGAGCCAGAGGCGGATGCGAGGCAGAGGAATGTCCGCCATACCTTCGTCGAACAATCCCAGCGTGTCGGAAGCAATGCCCGTAGCGATGTCGTCGGCATCGGGGCGTGACTCGAATGAGATTTGTGCTTCTTCGACGACCTCGCGGATGCGCGGTGGCAATTCAGCGAGTGCGGTTTCCACTTCGGCACGAGCGGCAGTTTCGAGTTTTTCGAAGGTCATTTTTCGTGAATCTCAATTGTGACAGTGCCACCCATTCAGGCCATAGCACAAGGCTTGTACCCAGTCTCTACTCAAGAGTTGTTGGCCGATACGCTCATCACGCGAACGGGCGTGTTCGCTGGATTGGCTAGCCGCAAGCGGGTAGAGGGTGGCAAGAATTTGAGGACGTAGCTGTTGCGCCGCTTCCATTGCCTGCCAACCTTCGCGCAGGTTGCGCCATTGGTTCAACTGGACGTTGGAATGGCGCCCCAGCGGGTCGAGGCGCAGAATGTTGCGGTTGATTTCGTCGTGTTGGGCGCCGAGGAGTTCGAGATGCTCGGCGCATTCCTTCATTTTTTTCCAAGCGTTGAGATAGTCGGGATCGAGCGTCACGGCTTGGCGGAAGGAAGTGAGGGCCTCTTCGTAGCGGTTTTCTTCGTAGCGTAGGTAACCGAGCATGTAGTGGTTCTGGGGGCTTTCGGGGTTGGCTGCGATGATTTTTGTGAAGACCCGTTCGGCGATGCCCTTGGCTTGCGGGGTGCCGAAGGCGCTTTCGCAGCCGAAGCAGTAGCTCTCGACGCGGCCGAAGCTGCCAGGCATGAGTTCGTAGGCCTTTTGGTAGTGCCTTTCGGCTCCAGCCATGTCGCCTTCTTCGGCCAGGCGGACGGCGAGGCGGGCGTGGATGCAGTAGGCGTCGACGAAATGCTCGAGCGATTCTTCGTAAATTTTGCGGGCGCGAGTGTGGAGGCCAGCGGAGCGGAGGCTGTCGGCTTCCTCGGAGCGTTGCACGGAGTAGACGACTTCCTTGAGGAAGTCGGCTTCTTTTTGATCGCCTTGGGCGGCACGGATTTTGCCGAGCACGGCATAGGCGCGAAGACGATCGCCAGCGGGTTGTTCGCCGTCGGTAGGGTCGATGGCGATGGCTTCACGTGCGTATTTTTCGGCTTCGTCGAGGCGGCCGAGGTCGAGGAGACGCTGAGCTTTCCAGATGAGCGGGCGTTCTTCGAAGCGGTCGCGGGCGAAGAGTTCGTCGCAACGGGTGAGGAAGGTGTCGGGGGCAAGTTGCAGGCGCAGGGCGTAAGCGGGGTCGTGGCCACCCTTTTGATCGAGGAAGGCGTCGATGATGGCCAGTGCCTGTTCTTTGCGGCCAGCATTGGTCAAGGCAAGAGCAGCCATATGGCCAAGGTAAAAGCTGCGGTCGTCGATGTAGGCGGTGTCGGTGATGATAGAGGCTATGTCGTCGCGGCTCCAGCACGGGGCGCGGTCGAGCAGAGTACGGACATCCGCCCAACGGTCCGCTTGGGTGTAAAGCGCCATGGATTCAAGCAAGGGGCGGGGTGGAGAGTAGTAATGCTCTCTGCTATTTTTTATTTCGATTTGCAATGCCTCGGCCAAGGCTTCCTGGGCTTCGTCGAGGCGACCGACGCGGGCGAGGGCTTTTGCGTAGCTCATCCAGGGATAGGAACTCGTCCAAGAAGAGGAACTCTCCACGACATTATTTGCTCCCTGTTTTAACAGCGCGAGTCCTTCTTCGGCGAGTTCCTTGTTGTCGAGCAACTTGCCGATCGTCACGGCCTTTTCTGCGCTGTCGCGGAGGGCGCTTTCATCGGAACTTTTTACGCTGGCGGCCATCCATTGGCGTAGCGCGGGCACGGCTTTGTCGATGTCGTCGGCCGCGAGGTAGGTCTTCACCAGCAGGGGCAGCATTTTGACCCGCGCTTCGTCGGATAGCCCTTCGCGGCGGACGATTTTTTCGACAAAGGGAAGAATCTCTTTGTTACGACCCGCGGCGGATGCCATTTCGATGTAGGCGCCCCAATAAGGCAGTTCGGGGTTGGCGGAAAGGCATTTGTGGAGGAATTCGAGTATGACGGGGATATGACCCGCGCTTTCCAGCCATTCCCGCATCGAGTAGGAAAATATGTTGTCGGAAGTGGCTTCGCTGGCGAGCTTGAGGGCTTTTTCGGTTTTTCCTGCGAGGATCAGGCTCACGCAGTCGTACCCAGCGAGACGATAGCTAAATGTGGCTTCGGGAAATTTCTCCCTCAGCGCCCTGAAAAGCGGATCGTCGGGGGAGAGAACCAAGTCCCATGGTGCCACCGTGAGTTGCGCACACATTTCGAGCGCCATTTCATTGGCGAGTTGGAAGGTCGCGTTTTTCGGGTGATACGGGAAACCGAGATTTAGCTTGGGAGTCGCCAGCGCCTGTTTGAGAAAATCACGCGCGGCGTCTTTTCCAACCAGTTTAACCAAGTCGGGAACGAGAATACTGCTCCACTCATTCTTCTTCAACTGTTCTTGAAGGAAGGCCAGAATGGTTTGACCGTCGCCCGCCTCGAGAGCCAATGCGTAGCGCAGGCGGTCGTAGTATTGTTTGCTCTCTGCCTTGCGACTCAGCGGTTCCAGCGCGGCCAAATCGGCTGCCGCCGCCTCGGGGTTATTGTTCAGTTGATGAATCAAGAGACGCAGGAGGAGCTGGCGGGCGGCGATTTGCGGTTTGTCGCTGAGCGGACGTTTTTCCAATTCGGCAGCGATGGTGTCCCAAGTGTCCGGGCCGGGAAGGGCGGCGACCAGATCTCGCGCAGAAGTACCAGAGTCGGTTTTGAGCGAGGTCTGCTTTGCTAACTCAAGCCACTGGGCTGCGGTAGTTGGTGCCAATTCCGTTTTTTGAGAAGCTGGTGCGGGCTTTTGAAGGGCTTTGGCAAGAAAGGCATTGGCATCGAAATGCGCATCCTCCAGTGCATGGCACGGGAGTAGTCCCACAAGGAGGAGTGGAAGGAGAAGTTTCACATAGCCATCGTTGATCTTGTTCTTCATCCGTAGAATTGTAGTTTTTTTCACATCATCGTCAAGTCGTAAAATTTATGTATGATCTCTGCAAGAAAAAAGGATAGAGTTTCATACATGGAAAAAGTAATACCATCGCGCAAGACACTCGTCGTTCTCACTGGCGCAGGCATGAGCGCAGAGAGCGGAATTCCCACTTTTCGCGACGCTGGTGGCTTGTGGGAGGGGCATCGCATCGAGGATGTCGCGACACCAGATGGCTGGTTGCGCAACCGTGACCTCGTGCTCGATTTCTACAACCAGCGCCGCCGTGCGCTCGCCAAAGTGCAGCCCAACGACGGGCACCTCGGGCTGGCAAAATTGCAGGAGCATTTCGATGTGCACGTCATCACACAAAACGTCGACGACTTGCACGAACGCGCTGGATCGAAACACGTGCTGCATTTGCACGGTCTGCTCACGCAGGCACGCAGTACCCGTGCGGGGCTTGGCGAGAGAGACAACGAGGTTTTCGATATCGGTTATCACGACATCTCACCTGGCGATACATGTCCGCAAGGTTCGCAATTGCGCCCTCACATCGTCTGGTTTGGCGAGGCTGTGCCGATGATCGAGCGAGCCATCGAGATTGTAGAAGGCGCAGATATATTCGTCGTCATTGGCACGTCGCTTGCGGTGTATCCAGCAGCGGGACTTGTCGATTACGCACCCAAAAACGCGCCTATGTACTTGATCGATCCCGCCACGACACCGCCACACCATGGAGTACAGCATATCGCGGCGGGCGGCAGCAAAGGTGTGCAGCAACTCACGGAGTTGCTTGCCTAGGAGGAACTCATCGGCATTTGCCGTAGGTGCTCGGCTGCGCTCATACATGAAAAAAACTTCGTGCTGGGGCACACGCGTTGGTCATGCTATGCTCGTAGCCATGCTAAAGTTTGGTTCGGTGAGCCGCAGCATACGGCTCTTGTTGTGGTGCGTGGGTATACTCGTGGCGTTGGTGTTCGTTTATGCCGTGGCCTTCCATGCGTTGATGTACTGGGAGGGTCAGCGGCATTCGTGGATCAGCGGCATTTACTGGGTGCTGGTGACCATGTCCACGCTGGGGTATGGTGATATTACTTTCCACGACGATGTCGGGCGGCTTTTTACGGGGTTTGTGGCCATCAGTGGAGTGGTGATGTTGTTGATCATGCTGCAGTTTTCGTTTCTCGAGTTTTGGAAGGCGCAAATCGCAACTCACGTGCCGCGCAGTGTGCCGCAGTCAATGCGCGGGCATGTGATCATTACTCACTACGATACCGTGACCACGGCGCTTATTCGTCAGCTCGACAAGACGGGCGTGCCGTCCGTGGTGGTGGTGTCGGATGCGAAGGTCGCGTTGGATTTGCAGGACGGGGGGGTGCGCGTGGTGGTGGCCGATCTTGCCGAACCCGAAGGGTTCGAGCGGTGCGGTTTCGACCGCGCGGTGATGGTGGCAGCGACGGGGAATGATTTCGAGAATACGAGTGTGGTTTTCACTGCACGGCAGATGTCGAAAAGCATGACCATCGTGGCGACGGCCGAATCCAACGACTCGGTGGAAATTTTGCAGTTGGCGGGAGCGACGCGTGTGGTCCAGCTTGGCGAGCAGCTTGGTTCGGCCCTCGCCCGCCGGACGATCGCCTCCGATGCGCAGGCGCACGTGATCGGAAATTTTGACCGTCTCCTTATTGCCGAGGCGATGGTCGCGGGCACTCCGCTACAAGGGAAGACGCTCGCCCAGGCACGGCTGCGCGAATTGTCGGGCGTGACCGTCGTGGGGTTTTGGAAACGCGGAGCTTTCACAACTCCCACCGCCGACGCGCTCATGACTGCCGACACAATGCTCGTCCTCGCGGGCACCGAGGAGCAAATGGCCACATACAACGAACTTTTCTTCATCTACCGCCGCATTCCCGCACCGTGTATTATCATCGGTGCTGGGCGTGTCGGATGTGCCGTGGAAAAAGCATTCGCCGCTACGGAGATCGATTACCGCATCGTCGAAAAAAACCCTGTGCATCTCAAGGATCCCGAGCTTGGCATCGTCGGCAGCGCATCCGACCTCGCTGTTTTGAAAAAGGCGGGCATAGATAACGCGCCTGCGGTGCTCATTACGACGCGTCAGGACGACCTCAATATCTACCTCACGATTTACTGCCGCAAATTGCGTCCCGACATTCAAATCATCGTCCGAGCCAACAACGAAAGCAACGTAGACCGCTTCCACGCGGCTGGCGCGGATGTTGTGCTCTCCTACGCCTCGATGGGTTCCAACATGATCCACAACCTGCTGCGTTATGATGAGACGCTGCTTGTCGCCGAGGGGCTCGGGATTTTCCGTGTACCTGTGCCGCAGTCACTAGTGCGCAAGACCATCCGCGAATGC
>Ga0123353_10019133_pt1 | contig 10161 bp, 1 predicted proteins | sample TergutLab28metaG_3_FD_92763 | JGI IMG/M metagenome (GOLD analysis project Ga0123353, IMG submission 92763) | Labiotermes labralis P3 segment gut microbial communities from Petit-Saut dam, French Guiana - Lab288 P3 | ecosystem: Host-associated > Arthropoda: Insects > Digestive system > Gut ...
CGCCCGCCGTCAGCGTCTTCACCGCGCACGTGAAAGACGACGCGCGGTTCACCGTGATTGTATAATCCATCGTCGTCACGCCGTCCTCCGCCGTCACCGTGACCACGATTTCGGTTTGGGCTTCGTCTAACGCGTATTCGCCGGCTCCGCCGACCGACGCGTTCGCGTCATTTGCGGCCGCTTCGACTATGATACTGCTCACGCCGGCGGCTGCGTTTACGCTGTACGCGTATATGCCCGGCGCGAACGCGGGGCTGAGCGCGCTTTCGCTCACCGTCAGGCCCGACAGCGACGCGTCCGTATTCGGCGCTCGGGTTACCCTGATATAATAGGTTACAGCTGTGCCGCCGCTTTTCGGGGTGACCGCTATCGCCATATTATTCGCGCCGACATTCAGGGCGAATGTCCCGACGCCTGCCGACGCCTGTGCCGTACCCTTTATTTCCGCCGCCGCCGCGCCGTTCAAAGCTAAGGTTATTCTCGTGCCCTGCAGCTCGACGGGCAGCGCGGTTACCGTTATTTCGGCTGCGCCGTACGGCACGGACGCCGTATACGCGGGGCTCGCGCTTGTGCCCGTTGTTCCGCTGTTAAACGCCTGCGCAAACGCGCCTTCGCCTAAGGTCAGCGAGTATAACCTTCCGGTGGTATTGGCGGTCACGTCGGAACCGTAAACCCCCGCCGCATTCCCCGGGGCGGTCGCGGTATAGTGCGTTCCCGAGGCGGGCGTGCCGGTGGTATTATACCAGTTGTTGGTGAGCTCGCCCGTAGCGTTTGCGCCGGCAATATTCAATTTCGGGGTGCCGCTCGACTGGAAATACGTATTGCAAACGTGAACTCTCGCGTTGTTCCTGACGCGTATATTGGGGGTGACGCTCGCCTGGAAATTAAACTGCTGCAGGCGTAAAATACCGCTGTTTACGCTGATTCCCTGCGTGTTGGTGCTTCCCCAGCCGGAGCTGTTATAGAGTATAAGCCGGGCGTTCGGGTCGACCTTTGTATATTCCGTGCCCGTGCCGCTCCCCATCAATACATACGAGCGTTCCGTGGTGATGCCCTGAGGGGGGAGCGTGACCAATTCGGTGTTTATCATCACTATCTTGGTGTCCGCGTCGGCCTCTTCGACAAACACACAGTAGGTGCTGCCGTCCGCGCCGTGCCCTATGACCGTCATCTCGCCCGGATATTTGCCCGTCGCTTCGTCTTTTATGAAATGCATCCCGTATTTCGCGGAGTAAACGAAATTGTTAAAAATAGTCTGGTTTGTGACGTCCCCGAATTTGAGCGGGCTGAAGTTCGCTTTCTGGAAAACGTCTAAGTTCACGCTCGGGTATCCCTGCATGCCGTTCGGGAACCTCAGCGCGTAATGCGGGTTGAACTGGCAGTTTCTGATGAATCCGCCGTCCGCGCCGCCGCCGACCCAAATAATTGCCCGCGCGCCCGAGCCCGCCGCGTAATCCACGTAGTGGCGGTCTGTTTTATATGTCGCGAGGTCGACGCCTTTGTCGGCGTTGGGCATTGTTATATTGATAATATACACGTCCGCGCCCTGTCCCTGTATAAGGAACGGACACTCTTTATAGCTGCTTGCGCCGGTGCCGATTTCGCCGGTATTTTGATTTAACTGCGCTATGTGGAGCCCCCTGATACCCGAATCCGCCTTGAGCTGTATGAGCGGCGGAAGGCCGGGCTCGCCCGCGCCGTAGCTCGTGAATATCGCGGAGCCGCCGCCCTGTATATGGCTCTGCACGTCCCTGGTCCCCCTGAGCTCGACGCCCGGCGGAACCGCGATGGGCGACTCCACCAAATACCTTCCGCCCGGCAGGTATACTATACCGCCGCCCGCCGCCGCCATAGCGTCGAGCGCGGCCTGCAGCTCAGCGGCCACGTCGGTTGTCGGCACATTGTTGTTAAATCCCCGCGCTGCGGGAAGGTCCAGCCTGATCATGAGCGTTTGGTTGGCCGCGGACAAATCCGGATCCGCCGCCGCGGCCCTCGGATGTACGCCGATATCGGTCGCGACCCCTCTCGGAATCGGTTCGATATCATACGCGGCGCCGCTTATGTTCGATAAAACCCTTGAAGCCGTTCCGCTTATGACAAGCGAACCGGAAAGCGGACCGGAGTTTACCAATTTGGCGTTACTGTTGGTACTTGTAATATATATATGATAATTCGGCGTCAGGAATGTGCTGTTGCCGATTAAAGCAGTGCCGCCGTTGATGTTTATGCAGCTGCCGCCGTTGGTATTGTTCATTGTGCCGCCGCGCGTGAACGTACAGCTTTCATACGATACGACCCCTCTGGCGGCTGAGGCGCTGGTTATGGGACCGTTAAAGTCCACGCCGTTGAATTGTACGGAAGTGTTGAAACTGTCGCTGAACTGCACCGAATAATTGGTCCCGCCGAACTTCGAGTCGGAGATAAGGAGCCCGTACCCGTTGACACGGTCTACATAAAAACCGGTTACGCAGTCCTCGATATTCAAGCCGAATAACTGCGCGTTCGGGCTGTCGCTGCTGTTGCCGCTTTCCCTTCCCACCCAAAGGCCTTCATAATAACCCGATATATTCAAGTAGGCTATATACTCCCAGTCGGAGCGGTGCATGCTGAATCCCCGGGCCTGGTTCGCCGCGTTCTTGGTGTACGCGGCTGCCTCCGAAAGCGCGGGGGCGCCGGGAAGCCCGGAATTTGCCCAGTATTTCGGATTTATATTGACGTTTTCGATACGCCCGATGTCGGTGCACGTATGTATTTCGACGCCGACCTTGAGTGCCGTCATGTACACATTTAATAAATAGTGCAATTCGGCGGGGTTGGCGCGGAATCCGCCGTAGGAGTTTACGAGCGTCACGTTTTCAACGGTCGCGCTGTCTCCGCCCGTCTGTTTTAATGTCCACGGATAAAGGACCGCCGTGCCGGTTATACTCTGCTCCGGATACCAGATCGACAGATTGGTCACGCCCGAGCCTTGAACCATGGCTATGAAGCATCCGAGTGTGCCCGGTTCGTTTGTCCTGTCCAATCCCCTGCCTTTGCCCGAATAAACGGCGAGGATAGTTCCTTCGGCCGCGCCGCCGTTATCTTCCGGGTTTATCCAGTCGCCGCGGAGCGTGACGCTCTGCTTCAGGTCCAAAGTGACGCCCGAGCTGTTTTCGCTGTAGAACGCGTAAGTTCCGGCGGGAATCCATACCACGCCGCCGCCCGCGTTATATGCCGCGTCTATGGCCGCCTGGAAAGCCAGCCTGTTGTCAAATCCCGGGTCTTCAGCCATCGTTTTCGCGCCGAAATCGAGCGCGTTAAAATCCGATACGACCCAATCCTTTGTGGGATACAAAGTCTTGATGGTCGGCCTTACGGAATTCGCGTAGTCGTTTAACGCAATTACGTTTAATTCAAATACTGCCGTATCGCTTTCGCCTCCTCTGCTTATCGTCGCCGTAACGGTTACGGGTATGGCGCTGACGGCGTTGCGGGTAACCGCGCCGCCGGCCGATACAGCCGCGGGAACGGTGGAAGTCCACGAAATATCCGTAGAATATTTGCCCAATGTCAGAAGGTTCAAATCCGTTGTGACTTTGGACTGCTCGAAATTTCCTTTCTTTATAACGTCCCATGTCAGCTCCGATTTCATCGCTGCGATCGCGTCCGCGTCCGACATACCGCTCCCGTCCCCGCGCACCACTATCGTAAATGTTACGCTGTCGGTTTTGAGGGTATCCGCCGTATGGTAATCGTTCATATCCCTGCTTATCGCCGCGGTGAGGGTCACGTTTACGTCGGTTTCCCGGCGCGTGACGGCGCCGTCGGGCGCCACAACGTCGGGGCGGCTCGAAACCCACGAAATATTAGTATTGACTAAAGTTTCCGTGGTTTCGTTTCCGTCCGTCACAAGGCGCAGGTCTGTCGTCACCGCGTTCTGCAAAGTATTGGCGTTTTTAATGACGTCCCATGTCAGCGCGGTTTTCGTAACCGCGACAGCCTCCGCGTTGGTGAGCGGCACCGCGGTCACCGTTATTTTCTTGATATTCACGTTACTGCCGCCGCCGTTGGTGACGCGGAACTGCGCCCTTTTGTTCTGCCCTATAGGATAGCCCTGGGCATTTTTTAAATTAAAATTGCAGTTTTCGAGCGTAAACGTATATCTGTAATAATTCCCCGATACAGCGGAATTGGCGGCGCCGCCTGTACCGGTAGAATTCATCCCGTAATACATGGCGTATGAAGTCCCCTCGTCGCTTCCGGGATATGTGCTGTTATATTGGATCTGGAAATTGCCCGGGCTGCTCGGTCTCCACAGCTCTACGGCCACTATGACTTTGGCGGCCTGCCTGACTAAAGGGTTATCGATCCAGACGTACAGGTAGTCCGCGGGCCTTAAAGTCCATCCGGGCGCTCCGGTGCCGGAGGCGTAATTATTTATTGACGGCGGCGTGCCGTCCCCCAGCGCGCAGATACTCGCCCCGTTCGCGGTCTGGTTCCCTATGTTGGGCCCGTTGAACGTCACTTCGCAGGCGCTCGGGTCCGCGGCGGGCACGGTCAAAATAAAATCTGTGGATTTGCTCGACGCGTTTCTCGTCACGGTAGCCGTAAGGGTCACCGTCGCTGCGGCACTCTGACGGAACACCATTCCCATGGGTATCCCCTCTTTATAATCGGTATTTCTGTTGGGGATGGTATTGATGACGTCGTCGTCGCTTGAACTCCAAACGATAACCGTGCCGTTGGTCGCGGCCGCAGAAAGCGTAAGCCCCGAGGTTACGCTTGCTTCGGAGGTATTGACGCTCCTTATAGCGTTCCATGTGATCGCCGCCAGCGTATCGTCTATCGCGTCCATATCGCTGCGGTCCGACAATACGGTCAAGTCAAAATATACCGGCAAGCTTTCATCGCCCCTGCTTACGGTCGCCGTAAGCGTTCCCAGCGCGCTTTCCCCGGATAATCCGTTCTGCGGGCGGGTCACCGCTCCCGTAAAGGGGTCTACGGCGTAATCATATCCGTTTGACGAAACCCACGCCCATGAAACAGAAGTTTCTAAAAGCCCGGCTGTCGGTAAATTCAGGTTATTCGTCACCTGATTTGGGTCGGTATTGGCGTTTTTAATAAGGTCCCATGTGACAGCCGCCGCCGCGAAAGATACCGCGGTGACGTCGGACGCCGCCGTCTCAAAGCTCATCATGAAGGCCGTGCCGGTGAAGTTGTACGTCGGGTCCGCTTTCGTGCGGGTGAATACATAATATTGCGCGCCTTCATTTAATCCGTCGAACTCAGCGGTATATTTGCCGCCGGTCAAAGTTCCGTCCACCCAGCCGGACGACGGCACGGCGGCTGCCGCGCTCACCGCGAATTCCACCGTCTGGCTTGTATTGGCGTCGGCCTGTACGCTGAGGCTTGTCTGCGTCCTGCCGGCGAGTTCGGCGGCCGGCGTAGAATAAGGGGTATCCTGGAAACGCGGGTTCTTTATTGTTATATTCCTGCTCCCGCCGCTGAATCCAAATTGAGTTACGTTACTTAGCACGCCGGCGTCGGCAGAAAATACTCCCCAGTCTGTCAGCATGTTTGAGCCGGTCATTTCGGAGTAAAAAGTCACCCAGTTGGAACCCGCCGGTGAAAGTTCCTTAGACACGTAACAAAAACGGGCTCCGGCTCCCCACCAGCCTCCGGAACCGCCCTGAGGCAGTATTACGAACATGCCCGGGTCCGGCACAGCCCCGGCGCCGACATAGACGTCGAAAACGAAATACATACCCGCGCAATTTGAAAAGTCCCTGTTTCCGGCTGTATAAGCGGCGGTGACGCGTTGGTCGCCCGTGGGTTTGTTATTGCCCGACTGACCGTCGCCGGCGTCGGATACGGCGGCGGTATTCATCGTTATGCCGCGGTAAAACGGGGCCGCCGAGACGGTCATTGCGGGAATGACGGGCAAAATCATCATTGCCGCGATTGCAAACGCGAGGATTTTTTTGGCTGCTTTTTTCATGATCAATCAATTTCCTTTCCTTAATGATAATATTTTTACTTTTTTAGTATCGGCTTATTTCACCGTCACCACTATAGTCACCGTAACGGCGCCGCACCTGACGGTGACGATCGCCATGCCCGCCTTAATCGGCGTCAGCACGCCGTCGCCGTCCACCGCGCATATGCCCGGGTTCGAGCTCGCGAACGTCGGCCTGCCCGATTCCGGCCCGCTGTAGCTGTACGCTATCGTTTGCTGAACCCCCACGCTCGCCGTCAGCGTCTTCACCGCGCACGCGAACGCCGCCTGCTCGAACACGGCTTCGATTGTCACTTCAAAAGTTACGGAAATATTGTTATAGGTCACCGTCACTGTTTTTGTTCCGGGAGCCGACGAATCAAACCCGCTCACCGACCAGACAAAGCCGTCTTCGTTATACCCGGTTCCGGTTACGGGCGCGCCCGATTCATATTGGATTTCGTCTTTAACCGCTCTGTACACAAGTTCGTCGGAATCGCGGGCCGTATAATCGACTTTAAGAACCAACCCCGACAAATCTAAAGAGTCGCCGAGTTGATACGTTAATTTTGCCGGCGGGGTTTTTAGTGTCAGCTCCTCTATTTCAACGGCGCTCAATTTCAAATCGTCCGCATAGAACGCGTCGGCGAAGCCCCCGTCCTTCCATATGAAGAGCGTCGCGCCGGTACATACGGCGGGGGTGGTGAACGTGATAAATTTATTTTCCCACACGTTCTCCCTGAAAATCAGGAAGTTATGGAACTCGTAGCTTGTCGGGCCGATATTATATTTTATCCCTATGTCCGCGCTGCCGTACCCCCATGCCTCGAAGCGGTAGGTTGTATTCGGTTTGATGTCGAGGCCCTGGCCCGTTCCGCCGCCGCTGCCCGCGCCGACCCGCAGCGCCCTGGAGCCGTTGTAAGACGCGCCGTTAACTACGGAGACATTGCCCCAGTCTGCCCAGCCGCTCATGCCGCTTTCAAAGTCGCCGTTGAGCAGGAGCGGGAGCCCAAGGTCATATCCCGGCACGGGCGCGGTCAGCGTCCCGTGGGTATCGGCCCACACAAGCTCTCCCACCCACGTGAGATTCGCAGGTTTGCTTCCGTCATTCGGCGTAATGGACCAGCCTCTGCCGCCGCCGCTTGTCGTGAGGGGGAGCCCCCCGTCGTCCCATGCCCAATAAAGCCTGCCGATATCTCTCGGGATTACGGCGTTATACATGTGCATAACCGCGTTATGCTGCCCCACCTGGTTTTCCGCCACTCCGAACTCGCCGATAATTACGCATAAATCGCGCGCCGCCGCGTCGTTGAAGTAGTTTTCAAATCTTTGCGCGCCGTCTCTCCACGCGTCGTATATGTGCAGCGAGTACACGAGATTGCCGTACAGCGCGTCAAGTTCCGGGCCTTTTCTGATGATCGCGCTGTCCCATCCGGCGGGCCCGCTGTAATAGCCGCCGCCTTGCCCCCATTGATATTCGTCAAGCACTATTATATTTTCCGCGCCTTTGGCCCTGATGGCGTCGATTGCGAGTTTATGTATGTCGAACCATTTTTGGGCTTCCGAGGAGCTGCCCGAGCTGCTCGGCTCGTTCATTATGTTAAACCATACATACGGGTTGCCGCCGAAACGTTCGGCTTTGTCTTCCCACCATTCCACCATTTCGGCGATAGACGGCCTGTACGAACCCCAGGGCTGGCCCGGCGATTCTGTCCAAACCGCCTGGTCTGCGGGCCAGTAGCCCGTCCAGTCGTGCATTTCGAGCATCACCACAATGCCCCTCGAGGTGAACGCCTCGATTATGGCGTCGAGGTCGCTGTTATAGCTCTGGGCCCATAGCCAGCCCTTGCTCGCGCACAGCCTGACCGAGTTAAACAGCCATGTATCCAGCATCAAACTCACGTCCTGCAGGGTGTCCCTGGAGAATGCCCAGCCCGGCCCGTTTATGTTTACGCCCTTCATCAAAAATTCTTCGCCGTCGGGGTCCAATATCTTCGTCCCGGCAACCGTGAAATTCTTCACTTCTTTGGTCGCGGGGAATACCGCCGTGACCGCGCCGCTGTCCGCCGGGTTTGCCGCGTTTTCCGCGCCCGCTACCGTGAAGAAATTCTCCGCGACCCCGTCAAAAGTGTAGCCGCTTTTTGCCGTCAGGCTGATATAAGCGGTGTAGCTTACGCCTTCCTCAAACTTGCCGCCGGCCGGCGCCGGGGACCACGTAACCGTTCCCGTGAACTGTGAAGTCTCCGTCACCGCGGTTACGGCCGCGCTGTTTGTCCTCGGCGCGGCCACGCCGTTTATTTGGGATATTGTAACGGCGCTTGCCGCTGCCGGCTCGTTGACCGTTACCGTGATCGGCGCAGTATATGTATTCGCGTAAGTCACCAGAACGGTCTGCTCTCCCGGGGCGGTCGCGCTGTATCCGCTCGCCGCGGCGTTGCCGTTGGTCACGTTTACTTTATCAAAATCCCCCGCAGCCGCGTTATAGACGTGTATTATCATGCCCGTCAAATCCAAGGGTTCGCCGAACGCGTACGTCAATTTTGCCGGCAGGGCCTCTTTTTGGATCGCTTCATACAATACCATCTCGTCCAAATAGAACGCCATGTTATGCGAGGCGGGTTTATACATAAATGCCGACGGCGTATTTGTTATCGCGGGATCGGTTGTAAAGAACGTGGATTTTACGGTATACGCGGTATCGGTTCTGCCGAACGAAACGGTTTTATACGCGTTGTTGCCCGCGGTTCCCGCGTTGTTGTATTGAATGCCCGCGTCGACGGCATTCGTGCCTGTTCCGCCGTCAACTTTCGCCCTGCAGGACAGATAATAGGTCGTATTTGTTTTTAAGGGGGCTAAATCCTGGCCCGCGCCCTCTTGGTCCGCCGGTATCAGCAGAGCGTTTGAGCCGTTATACCCATCGCCCGCCGATAAGCCGCTCGCGGGGTTCCAAACAAACCAGGGCGCTAATCCGCCCGCGAAACTGCCGTTTATAATCAGCGAATTTTTTTGCACTTCGAACGACGGGCCGCCCCCGCCGCCTGTTTCTTTCGGAATAAGCAGGTATGAATTGACATAATTTGCGGTTATATCGCCGCTCCACCAGTTGTCAATCATAAAAATTTTTATCCCGGTAGCGTTACCCTTAATATTTGCCCAGTCATCCGCGGCAGTCAGGTCAACGGTAACGGCGCCGCCGTTTACAGTGATTCCCGTATCGCTTGGATTAAAAGGGTCCCAAGCAAGACTGCTCTGCAAAATATAGGAAAATCCGTTATGATCAATAGCGGGGTTAAACTCGACGACTAAATATTTTGCCGACTTTAAAATGTCAATATCAAGGTCCGTTTGATGGGAATCAACGCCGTTCGTGCGCCAAATCAGGAAAAAATCCTCGAGCGCGGGATTGAGATAAACCTTATCGTATTCGGGCTCTTCTCCCCCGCCTGATTCAACTTCTATTAATTCTACGTCGTCTATATAGGATACACCGCTGTTCAGCCATACGTAGATTTCCGCGCTGAAAAGATTGGCCGGCGTGGTAAATTCGAAAGATTTTTGTTCCCATTCAGCGCCAAAAGTTAAATAGTTATTAAATTCGTCGATATTATCGACAGAGTTATATTTAAAACCTACGGGAGCAGACGCCGCGCCGCCCGACACGGTTCTCCCCCATGCGCTGAAAATATATGTAGTATTGGGTTTTATCAGGTTGAATACATTATATCCGGCGCCGCCGTCGCCCGTCACTTTTAATGCTTTTGAGCCGTCATGCGACACACCCGCTTCAACTACTGTTTTTCCACCGTAATAATCAAACCATGTAAGCCAATTCTGCGCTGCCGCGTTGGGAACTTCGCCATCCGCGTATTGCTCAAACGTGCCGTCAATCAACGATACCGACGCCAAAGCGGGTAACGCTGGAATGACGGGCAGGAACATTATAAGACATAATAAAAACGCCAAAATTTTTTTAGTTGCTTTTTTCATGATCAATCAATTTCCTTTCCTTAACAATAATATTTTTATTTTTTTAGTATCGGCTTATTTTACCGTCACCACTATAGTCACCGTAACGGCGCCGCACCTGACGGTGACGATCGCCATGCCCGCCTTAATCGGCGTCAGCACGCCGTCATCGTCCACCGCGCATATGCCCGCGTTCGAGCTCGAGAACGCCGGCCTGCCCG
>Ga0123353_10019134_pt1 | contig 10161 bp, 10 predicted proteins | sample TergutLab28metaG_3_FD_92763 | JGI IMG/M metagenome (GOLD analysis project Ga0123353, IMG submission 92763) | Labiotermes labralis P3 segment gut microbial communities from Petit-Saut dam, French Guiana - Lab288 P3 | ecosystem: Host-associated > Arthropoda: Insects > Digestive system > Gut ...
AATGCCTCCATGACACAAAAGCACAAACCATGACATTCTGTAATAAATGGCATTAGGCTTCGCCTCCCAGCACAAGTTCTAATTACTAGTGAGGGCGCCGGTCCTTGACACTTCGTTTCAAGTACTGGTGATAAATTGTTCTTCTTCATGTATGCCCCATACCTCAGAGCGGAGTAGTTCTAATGAAATACCGAATCCATATACTATAGCCCTTTATACGTTACCAGGCACTGAGACGGTCAAGAAATTTCTCCTGTTTTATGGGACACACAATTTTAGCGTCGTGTTTAAAATTTATCCAACCTACCTTGTGTTCTGAGCTAGATGAATCAGTCTACACACTCCAGACCTATTATTGCTTATTCATTTTAATAGTATTCTCTCACCCACATCTAGGTCTCCTAAGCGCAACCTTTCAAACTTTTTAGACGCTTTCACACAATTGTTAAAAGCTACTATTAGATTCATCATGTCTGTCTGTCCGTCCATACACATGGAACAACTCGGCTCCCACTAGATAGATTTTCATGAAATTTGATATTTGTGGACCTCTTCAAAATTTGTCGAGAAATTTCTAGTTTCATTAAAATCTGGCAAGGATATAAGGTACATTATATGAACATCTATATGCATTTATGACATCTCCCTCAATTCTTCTAAGAATGAGAAATATTTCATAAAATTTCGTAGAGAAAATCAAAACACACTTTTTATGTACAATAGCTTTTTTTAAGTCGTGCCTTTTATGAGATATTGTGGAAAAATGTGACAGAGCCGGACATGCTACAGATGGAACTATAATACGACGCATGCCCTTTGCTGTAGGACTAAGGCAACAGACACAACACACACCCAGAATATGTAACTCTTATTGCTTTTCCACGGCAACAACGATTTCGCCAACGCGCCTCAACGTTACCTTTACATCTACAGTGCCTGTCATGTTTACGCTATGCAGTTGTTAGCTCTCGCTGAACGCGCAAGCTCGAGGACCAATATATTCCGACTGTCCGCAAATCCTAACGTAATATATTTGCATCTACCCTTCCTATCTGGGGCCGGCAGCCACCATTTGCAGCGTCAAAATGAGCCATAATATTGTGAATGAGACCAACTTATCATGGCCGTGAATGGTGGAGCACAAGGCTCTGAGAAGGATATTTGGTCCTATGATGGCGGTAGGATGAGCAGAATGGTGGAAATGTCGTAAATAGGAGTTCCACGATTGGTACATCCCACAACAGGTTATTGAGGTTGACGAAACGAGAAGGGTGATATGGACGAGAAACATGGAATGTATGCGGGAGAAGAGAACTGCATACAGCGTTTTGATGGAAAAGCCGGGAGAAAAGAGGCCACTTGAAAGGACCAGGAAAAGATGGAAGCATAATATTAATATGGATCTTCAAGAAATACGATTTTAGGGCGTAGACTTGTTTGATGTGGCTTAGGATAGAGCCAAATATTAGACACTTGTGTATACCGTAACGAATATTTGAGTTCCATGATATGAAGGGAATTTATTACTAACCGATAAAGCATTGGCAATTTCAGGAGGCATATTTACACAGCTCTATTCAGTCTGTTATTCACATCTATACCACAAACGTCTTTACAAATAATTTCTACATTTCTTGTGTTTCAGTTTTTCATAAACCACGCAGACGTCTGAGAAAATTACTTATTTTCTGTAACCTGGCGATAAAATACAAAATGGTGTCACCTGACGGACTATCAGCAGAACCGAGAAAGAAAGCATAAAAACAAGTATTTCTTAAAAATAATAAAGGTGGGTACACACTCGCAACGTTACCGCGTACCGTAACGCCGTAATGTTGCCAGCGACTGACGCGATACGGAGTTACGAGCTGAACTTTCACCCCTTGCCTCACGGCGTAACAGTATCCTCCGAGCTTTACATGATGGGGTCCCCAGTTTGTTACGGGAGCCCGAGCGATGTCTTTGTAGCTAGCAGCGTCTTCGTACATTTATATATACTATGCTAGGAACTAAATGATTTGTACTCCTCACCCAATATTGTGCGGGTGATAAAATCGAGAAGAATGAGATGGGCTGGGCATGTGGCGCGTATGGGCGAGGAGAGGGGGTGTATAGGGTCTTGGTGGGGAAACCGGAGAGAAGGAGACCACTGGGGAGGCCTACGCCTAGATGGGTGGATAATATTAGGATGGATCTCCAGGAGGTAGGATGTGGGTATATGGACTAGATTGGGTTGGCCCAGGATAGAGACAGATGGCGGACGATTGTGAGAGCGGTAATGAACCTTCGGGTTCCGTGAAATGCGGGGAATTTCTTGACTAGCTGCACACCAGTTAGCTTCTCAAGAAGGACTCTGCACCATGGAATAAGTATGCTTTAAAGAAAAAGAGGAAAGAGAGGCGGTGATGGCAAAGGCTACTCTACATAGGCAGGGAAATGTACAGCAGTTCAAGTTTCCTGACAGACTTGCATTTTCAATCGGTCGGTGGGTTGTATAAGAATTTCACCAGAATGTTTCTCAGTGAATACGAATTTTTAATTAATTTGATTGGAGAAAAAATCTCGAAAAAAATGACACAGCGTTCAGGAAAGCCATTTCTGTTCAAGAAAGTTTGGCACTGGCGCTAAGTTTCGACAAATTCTATGCCACTTTCCTGAGTCCACTCCATTTCACAGTTACCAGAACGCTCAACAAACCGCACAGCACTACGGATTTGTACAGAAGCATCAGGAATGACAATAAGGGCAGAGGAGCGGACGGTGGTGACCTGTCATGTTGCACGTCCACACCTGCTCCGGCCGTAACCGTATCATCCCTTTGATGCGACAGCCAAATACTCACAGCGCACCGAACAAGCCCGTAACGTGACCGCGTAACGAACTTTTGATACGTTACGTGGTCATGAGTCCCGTCCGCACTGTCACGATACGATGTTAAGTTACGCGGTAACGTTACAAGTGTGTACTCGCCTTAATTGTCCGCTCACCTGAACCGTTGCAGAGATTACCAACTACGCTTCGACACTGACTTGTAAGCCTGGACGACCGTAGTGCATCCCATACAGAACCTCGGCGGAGCGAACGCATTTTAAGTGGTTTATTACGTGGAAGGTGATTTTTCTTCGATGTGGGGCTGTTGAATAAAAACCTAAGCCACTGAACACTTTCTATCTGTTATTATTAAGTCACTTATAGAAAACTAATTTCATGTAGCACCTTCAATTTATTTCAGGAAAATTAACACTATAATAGACTGGGTATTTTTACTCGCACATCAACGAAATCTTCCTCTTTCTCGGGGGTTCTTCTAAAGAATGTCCATTTCATTAAATATCCAGACATTTAATTCCTTTATGAATTATCATATACATAAATCCATGACCCGGAATAATTCATGCAGAGTACACATCTACTCAGATCGTTAAGCAATTTGTTGTGTTATAGACATAAAATTTTCGTCACGATTCCCAAAATGTCAATTATACCCCTTTACTGATCCACCTGAATTCACCCTTTCAAACTCTTTTTAGATATCATCTTCCTATCCAGATTATATCCAAGTGTTACTTACGTTACAGAATTTCCATCTAATATTTTGTGAACATTCCTCATCTCTCACGCGTTCCACATTCCCTGCAAATGTCATCCTTTTTTAACTGAACATCCCGCTAAGGTCTGGTGTACAATACACTGTGTAACTCCAAATATCGAGGTGTGACTACACATGATCAGCAATTTGTATAAGAGTGATGGAAGAAAAATTGTTCCTGGGATACATATAATGTCAAAACTTTTGCAGCCACCTCATAATTCTAAGCGCCGGAATGATGATTTGCAGGAAATTCCGTACTAAGCACCCAAAAAATATTAGGCGTCACTGAACAAAATTTAGTAGTCAGGCTGATAGGCCGCCAGGGATTTTTGCATACCTGTTTTAGTTGGCGTTTATTTTTTTAGGCGTGTTCAATCAAAGTGATTTAGATTTGGAGATAACATCTCAAGCACAAACTGACAATCAACCATTCAGCAAATTTCTTTTGTTTCATGGAAATGAGAAAATAGAAAATAAGGAAAGTATAAAGCGCTTGAACAAAATATATGTTACAAGGACACGTTAGCGTTATTAACATAATACTATTAATTCCCAAAACGTGTGGTTCTGCCACAATTCTAGCCACTGTTGTTAAGCCTGCAAATGCATTACAACCCTGAACAGCTATTAGCTCTCTATAACATGATACATAATTCTTTCACCAGCTGAAAAAATATTATGCCCTCTTTCGTAATATCTCTAACTTACGAACCTTCCAGTATTCAAGAACATGACGATGCCATTAATCTTAACCGGCAAAAGTATGTTAGAGATTTAGTCACAAATTTCAACGCCATCCAACGTATAATCCATTGAACTGAAAGTGAGTTGAGAAGGGTTGTTTTGTTTCCAAACTTCCAGTTGTCTATCACTCTGAACTTTAAACAACATAAAAATTTAATAGGTGTAATGAACGTTAGTTAAAAATATCACATGTGTTCAGCAAGACGTACCGTTTCCACTGAATTACTGCAGCTAGAGCGCTTTCCTTCTTTCGTCTAACTCTTGCACATAAATATTTACTGTACAGTAAAATCTTTCTGATGCAAGACACGCCTCGAATCTTCTATACGAACACATGCTAGGCTTGATCAAATGTAATGGGCAGACACGGCGTTTTATTGTAATGGGCTATAAATAACATGGATGTGACAAGAACCTTTCAAATAAGAAGAAACCACATAGATAAACCCTAGCCATTAGCAATATTGGGGATTTGAAGTGGCAAATATTGGGTGTTAGCAGGCACAGCAAAAGGAATTTATTTTGAAACTCAACGAATAAATCCCTTATTTGTAATTTGTTATCATTTGCAAGTACTTGTGCTAATTTATTTTGAAACTTTCTATAAGAATAATCCTTTCTAATACTTCAGCATGTATGATGATTTTGTTGTGGTATTGTTGGTGTTTTGTTATTATTATTATTATTATTATTAATGGTAGTGGTGGTGGTGGTTGTGGTTGTGGTGTTTGTGGTGGTGGTTTTTGTGGTTGTGGTGGTGATGGTGTTTGTGGTTGTGACTGTGGTTGTGATGGTGGTGGTGGTGGTGGCTGCGGTGGTGGTGGTGGTTGTGGTGGATTAATGGGTCAGTGTTGTAGCTATTACGTTATTAACACGAACAGGAGAAACAGACGCAGTGCTGGTCCTTTGGTCTTATGTTCGCTTTCCCAAATCATACATAAGTTCCTTAATCTGGACAGAGCACTCGAGAGGTTTATGTCGATGTGTGTAAATATTTTAGTGCTATTATGTTTTACACTGGATTCACTGTCATCTGCGGAACAAGTATCAGCATGAGTTAGTGTAAACGGCAATAAGAGACCGACTCACAGCGTGCAACACTGACACTATGGAATTAGCTGTAATACGACAAAATTCTACATTTCTGACGCATGTACAGCCAGTATAACTCACTTAGAATTATCAGAATTGAAATTAAGATGCATCCGCACACGGTAGTGTGTATACTGTGCGGCAAACAAAATCCGCCTTCTCTATGTGAGCGTCATACTAACATTACCAATTTTGTCGTAAGTTTATTGTAAATCTTGTTTCGATTCTATTGCATCGACACGAATTTATCAGAGTGATTAACACTGATGATCCAAAACTGTTCCCATTGACTAAGCGTAGGCTACAGAATTCCATGTAGCAGAAAATCTTGAATAGCAACGAGTCGCTAAGATAATCATTTCTTATCACACTTGGAACCAGACGAAACATGAGAATACTGAGGAGAGGCTCTCATTGGGCCCCAGTCTAATGCACTGTCGCGTAAATATCCCTCTAAGTTTTAGCCTGTCATATACGACCATATCTTCCACCTGGTCCTTTGTCCTGGACTTCCGATTACAGAAGCAAGAGATTTCGTCTCTTTACCCGGAGCTTCCGGGCCGGATATGGAGTTCATCCGTCCTGTCATTCATTATATACTGGGGTGGTTTTCCCCGGAGGTAAAGAGGCCTGATGCGTGAGGTTGACCTCACCTGCATCTAGTGACGAGGTTCGGGATAGGCGAAGTTCTACCTCTACTCCTTCGTACAGTTTCACAATGTGCACAGGGAGAAACTTACTTCGATAAATGTACATAAACACATCTTTGTGAAAGTACTGCATTCAGTAGACTGCTATCTAAATATGACGTTGTATAATACACGTACAGCTAACCATTAAATATTCAACAGCGGATATAATGTTTACAGAAGTAGCGTTTTAGAACAAATATTTTTGTGTCCTACACCACATTACTTTTATGAGTTCAAGGTGTCTAAAAATGATTTCGCAAAAAAATAAAATATTAGCAGTATGGAAACACATGATAAGTTACCGAATGTTCGACTTCTCTGGGTTCCAATTTATGGTCTTTATTATGTGCGTATAGACATCTATATATTTTTTCTCCTATTTGGATGTGCCTTTGAAGTTCGTGATTGGCTGACCGAACTCGTCGGTTAAAATGACTCTCTCTCTCAGGTAATTCAACAGTCCTCTTACATTACACATTGCAGAGAAACCATATTGGATGGAAAAACTCCATGACCACAAACATTATGTCCGCTGCGCGTCACGAGTCACTTTTATGAACCATTAAGATTGTTAGGTCCGAAACACGAGGCGCAAAAAAAAAATTCAAACCTTCTACCACCTGAACTCGAAGTCAAACTACTTATACAAATCTGTATGTGTACGGGTTATTTCCTTCTTGGATATGATGCCGTGTAGTCTGGTAGTAGTGTATCAATCATGGTACAGAAACTTCATCTATTCTGACAATGAAGGCAGAAGGACAACCTGAAACCTGGGAAACTTTCTATCAGAATAAATGGTGTCACATCATAGAAAGAAGCAAATTTTAGCGCGTTCACAGAATAGCTAAAATCGACTATTAACTTTGTCATGTCTGTCTGTGCGTCTATCCGTCCGCAGGTAACTGCTCGGCTCCCACTTCGCGCATTTTCATTAAATTTGATACTAGAATATTTTAGGGAAAATCTCTCGAGGAAAATTCAAGCTTCATTAAAATCTGACAAGAATAATGGGTACTTTACATGAAGACCGATGTACATATACGTGGTATTGTCACATATCGCTGAACTCTTCTAAGAATGAAAAATATCTCAGACAAAATTTGTGGAGAAAATCAAAACACAGCTTTTTATTTTTTCGACGTTTTGTTAACCGTGCATCTCAGTATATTTATCTCAGTGTTTAACCAACTTGATGCACAAAATTTTTGTTTTACAATAAGTTTATTTCATGCCTCTACATGTTTCGAGCACCTATAGGTGTGATGACACCAGAGGCTGTGTAAAGCAATTTTGACCTCGTGATGGTGAGCACATGTGCTCGAAACATGTAGAGGCATGAAATAAAATTATTGTAAAACAAAAATTTTGTGCATCAAGTTGGTTAATTACTGAGAAAAACAACTTTTTATGTTCAATAACTATTTTTCTTTCGAAAAACTGGCCATTTATGAGGTAATGCAGAAAAATATTATATAGCAGAAAAGGCCACAGATGACAATATGGCGCATGCGCGTTGCATGCTCTATACCTAAGGCTACAAACACACACTCAGAATATGCAATACGTATTGCCTTTCCACTGCAAAATGATTGCACGAAAACGCCTCCATGTTACATTATACGTACACTGCCAGTATATTACAGCAAGAAATTCAAGTCTCAACAGATTGTGTTGTTGTATGCAACAATTTAAATATCTACAGCCGCTTAAATCAGCCTTCCACCACACACAAGATGTGATTTTGAAAATAATGTACCCGGATAACTTAAATATTCGTCTAAAATGATTTCCGAAACCTGTACGTAGACAACCATATTGATAAAGGTAACAGCAAACAATGCAGCCTCCTCACACTACCTTGCACATATTGCGTATTACGCCACGCAACTGAGGTCTCCGACCTGCTCTCTCGCCTATCCACTAAGTGCAATATAGAGTAGACGTTTAATGAAGACAAATGACGAAAGGGTGGCGAAGCCGATCCCTTTCATGTTGCGTAGGAAACAGTTCAAATTGGGTGTATTCCTCAGTTTCGAAGGTAAACAGTGTAAAACTGCGAGAAACACAAAAGAGAGGGAGGGAGAAGAACAAAACTCGTTTTTCTGATCATCCGACAGGAAAGAACAAAAGAGAAATGCAAAGCACGTTAAAAATTAGTACGTACCAGATACTTATCTTTCGTGCAAAAAGAAACAGGATGTATATGAGCAGAAATATTAAACCTATAGTCTGCCTTACAACATGTCCACAGCCTCCGCCATAGCGAGTTCACCACACACTGCGATACAGTGTTTCCTCTTTCTATTTCCAGTACCCTCCCGATTCATTAAGTCATTCAGTAGTTGCTTATATCTTTTCTCTCGTCTTTCCATCACTACTACCCTTTTCTCTCTTTTCTTCAACAACGTGTTTTAGGGGAAATATTATACTTCTTATTTGTTTAGTAACATTTTGTTTCCAAGAAACTACAGACATATTGTGCGTCTCGTACCGTTATATCTGTTCAAGATTATACTTTCCAAGAGATTTCTACTTCCGGTACATCACCGTATATTATTGTTTCCACGGCGCATGAGGTTTCTGGAAAAAGTTTAGGATTTTTCCATCTGGCGAAGAAAGTATGGACTTCCTCCGAACAAGGTGTATTTAATCACACTTTCTAAACACAGTGGCCTGCGTTACGTTCAATGTGAGGCTATCCTTTGTTGACACTTTGGTCTCACAAGTTCAGGTAAATGAATTGTTAGTTTTGTAACTCAATAAAATGTTGCTGGGGAAATGAAGCGAGAAAGGATGATTCGCTTGGAGAATGTACCACAAATGGGAGTGGTGGACTGAATCTGCACGCAAATCGGACCAGTGACGATTTGGTATGAAAATGGTAATGGGCTTTCATTTCCATAGTGGGAAATTCTTAGACTCAATAACTATATCTTCGAGCAGCATTACTCCACAGTATGGTACGTATTATAACATGCCATAGACCCCATTTCTGCACTCGGTCATGTTTCCTAAGCTGAAAAATTAAACTGGAATTTTTTTATAATTTAAACTGATACAGAATACGAAGGAGATGCAATAATTGCTTTCATTTGTAAAAATAGCTCCTTATTAAACAGACCCGTTGGAGATGTACGGAGTTATTTTAGCTCCACAATGTGCAAAAAGAGTTAAAGTTCGGCGTAGATGAAATAAAAAATAAACATATCAAAGCAAATTTTATTTTGTTGGCGAAATAACATTACGTATGTGTTATTGTGCTGCCGAAGGAACTGGGTCACGTGATAGCAGATGAAGCCAACCAACTTCGATTCCGCTTCCTCTCGCTAATTAGGATTTCTCAGACCGAAGGCTGCACAGCCAATCAGCAACACCAATTTGAAGTTTCTAATCCCCACAAATGTGGATAGCCGCGTTTAATATAGCGATCTCCCGCCTGGCTACGGACGATCTTTGAGTCCTGACTAACGAAAGCGAGCACATAATTCGAGCTCTGGTCGTCGACAAATAAACAGAACACCCGAAAATTTTTCTTCAACGTGTAAACATGGGTTTCGTGCTGTAACAGCCAACCAGTCAATAATAACTCAATTAATTCAGGAATTGGCGTTTACTATCATTTGGATTCATGTTTAGGTGACAGGTACGTCAAACACACATTACTAGATTATTTACAAAACTAGAAATTGGAGAAAAAATTTTCAATCTAAAAACTGTTAAATGTTAATTAAGAGATAACCTACAGGAAAATGTTAAGATACAAAGAAATTTAGACATGTATGCAGACAAAGTAAAAAAAACGGTTTATTTACAAAAAATAAGTGTTATCTTAATTTAATCATAAATATCAAATGGTGATTAGATACTGCCATGAAAAGTCGGTATTAATCGGTAGGTAACCTCAAGCATTGTACGAACTGAATTCAAATTATTATTATTATTATTATTATTATTATACAATATGTATGTCTCCTGTCACAGGCATTTCTTCCTGGTACTTCTCTTGAACCAGCGGTGATCCCCACCGCTCAGGCTTCA
>Ga0123353_10019137_pt1 | contig 10160 bp, 4 predicted proteins | sample TergutLab28metaG_3_FD_92763 | JGI IMG/M metagenome (GOLD analysis project Ga0123353, IMG submission 92763) | Labiotermes labralis P3 segment gut microbial communities from Petit-Saut dam, French Guiana - Lab288 P3 | ecosystem: Host-associated > Arthropoda: Insects > Digestive system > Gut ...
AGGGGGGGGGGGGGGGGGGGGGGGGTAAAGGCGGCCAGTGCGTAGGTACGACAACCCTGCCACCTTCATGTGCCGACTGTCTAGAAATTCTGACAGCTTCAACCTCCTGGAGCCCTAAGGGCCTGTAATGCGATAGCTCGATGGTATTACCTTATGGTCGTGCACTCATAGGAATGTGACGTATTAACTGTTCCCAGAATATGCATGCATATTAAACAGTAAAATGCCCTTGTGTTGAAATCAACACAAGGAGAATGAGCAACATGAAATCCAAACCCATCACATATAAAATATGACATGCTGCCAGCATACTTTGAAAAATAATAATGGACAATAAATAACTTTAACAGGCACGAATGGCTCTCTGAAGATGGTTTTATGAAAAAACCGAAACATGTTGGAGTTCCAATAATTTTAGTGGTTTATTTTTAACATTTAATGTATCAACACTGATACTGTGTGACTCGCAAGTGCATGTGTTTGGTGAAATAAAGGTGAATTGAAGCAATATGCACGGTACAACAATGAAAATAAGTAAAATGCCGTTTAATACTTTGAAATATTCTCGAACGTTTTGCCTTGTCGAATGTCCAATGGTTACACGCGTTTTGGAAGAACGTAGTGCCATCTTCAGGGTGAGAGGAGCACTGCACTTGAAGAACCTCAAATCTGGCATTCTGCGTTATTCATTGTTTTGGAAACTGTGCTATGGAAGGCCAGTGCGGAGGCTGTGGAAAAGTAAAAAATCTCTGCTCCCGACCGCGTAGGGATTTAAATGTACGAAACCGTAACGAGAGACTGTCTGTGCAGGTTCCTGTATCTGTACTACATTCAGTACACCGCAGCTGCCGAGGTGAATCAGTGAGCAGACATGCTGCTCGTTCGCATGGCTTCAAAGAACAACTTGTTTTTTTCCGAAACCCTAAGCAACAAGTTAGATGTACTAATTACGTAACTGGTATGGTACGTTCTCTTCTCTGCAGATAGGGTTTGAGTCGTTTAAATTACAACGAAATACATTGTATAAGAAGTTAAAAGGCTTTGTAACGTTTACTCAATTACTACACCAACTAAGCACTTATATATAAGTTACACATTAAAACACTAAAACTGCTACGACATGTTTCGGTCCTAAGACCATCATCAGGGAGCTATATTTTCCTTGCTAAAGTCACATTAAAAATAGTCACTGATTAACTTCGTTGTACTAATAGGATGTTGTGGCAGCATGCCTGTAATACAAATTATACCAATTAAGTATTGTCAAAATAAATATTAGAATAATTTTGTACACAAATAATTAGGCTTGTTGGACTGATGTGAGATTTACGCTTACCGTGTTGTGTAAGGTTATGTCCAACAAGCCTAATTAAATTGTGTATAAAATTATTCTAATATTTATTTTGACAGTACTTAATTGGTATAATTTGTATTACAGGCATGCTGCCACAACACCCTATTCGTACAACGAAGTTAATCAGTGACTATTTTTAATGTGACTTTAGCCAGGAAAATATAGCTCCCTGGTGATGGCCTTAGGACCGAAACATGTCGGAGCAGTTTTAGTGTTTTAATGTGTAACTTTTATATAAGTGCATTAGTTGGTGTATTGATTGAGTAAACACGACAACATTCACGGTGTAACAATGAAAATAGGCTTTGTAACATGTTCAGTTATACCAGTTTTTAATACAGTACATCAAACTTCCTCTTTACGGTGCGTGGGTCTTACAACCTTACCATATACACGTGCCGATTGTCTTGAAATCTGGGAGCCTCAACCTCCTGGAACCCTCAGAGCCTGTCCAGGGCTGTAATGGGATTGCTTTACCTTTACATTTCCTCTTTATGCCTTAATAACTGCATATCATGGGCAAGGATGACTCATTTAGAATAAAGGCTAGACGACGGAGAATTTGAAACTCACTCGGCCACCTATTTGTTGGTTACCGGGGTCTAATGCCTTGGAAGTAAGGCAGCCAGCTAGTGAAGCTAAGAACCCATGTCCATCTAAATGAAAATCTAATTTGCTCAACAAGTTCTCGTAAAATTCTGCAATACCAGATGTTATTAAAATCCTCTCAGTCGGTCTAGATATGCGTGGATGGACAGACTTTCGGAAAGGCAGAATTATTTGAATTGGCGTTCCTCGGGGATTCGAAAGAAACTAAAAACGATGCACTCTGAAACAGGTAGCCGTCTCCATTTGACTTAACATCTGACCTACATATGAGTAGCATTTCTCTCTCGTTGTCCGCAACGCTCTCTTGCCAGAGACATTGTCGCTACTTACCGCATCAAAACGATTCCTCAGCAGTTAGTAGAGCAGTCTTTTCCCTTGCGTTGGAAAGGGAGAGTGAGACAGATGCGGATTAAGACTGAGGTTTAATAGACGTTGAGCGCAACGTCTACATCTTCAGTTGCAGTCCATACCTGGACCAAGAAACATGCATTGTCATCACAGAGGACTGCTGCTTCCACCGGCGTAACAGTTTTTTTCTTACGTCTGCAAATATAGCTCAGTAAATTAACCGCGAACGTGTGCCAAATATTTTGTCGGTGATGTTTTGGGACAATGTTTTGTGAAGCAAACAGGATTGTCTGATAATACTTTTAAATTTGACTTTGAAGATTTTTTTTTGTTTGTTTTATGCACAAAACTTAAAGAACTTGGGATTTGTTGTTTATGTACTTGAATGTACAGGATTTAATGAGATTTATTTAGAACGATATTAGTGTTTGTGCTTTTAAAATGAAGTGGAAGAGTGATTGTGCTCAGGGCCGTGCTAACGGATGGAGCCATATGTGTACCGTAGTAATCATTCTGGAAACACTCTTTGCTACAAGTGTACTGCTGGTCGCTTCAGAAAGGGTAAACACGCCGGCTGATGCGGTTGCAGCGGAAGTATCGGATTTTCCACAGGTTTGATATGTGTGTAATTTGTAGTAAGTTTGTGGCACGTTGGACCTGGGGTAAAGCAGTTGGTAATGTGATTAGGCTACTGTCAGGAGGGACAAGAGATTTTTTTCTCTTCTCCAAATCGTCGAGGCCGGCTCTGGGGTCAACCCATCATCATCATCTTCGTGTCTTTCCTAACTGGAACATAGGCCCTCCACAAAGCATCTCGAGGTTACACATTTACTTGCCTGGGTCTTGACTACTGACTGCGTTCTCTCGTATTTTAAGTCTTCCTCCCTTACCCTTGTTTTCCAGCTGTAAGTTTGTCGACTACTTCTGCTACTACCGTAGTGATCCTAAGTGTATGACCATTCCATTTCCATTTTCTCTTTTAAATGCGCTCAACTATTAGAATTTGTTTAGTGGTATTCTATAGTTCTTCGCTTGTTATTGATTTGGCCAACTGTATTTAATATTTTCCTCTGTTACATGTTTATGTGGAGACCGCGGTAGCACAGTGGTTAAGGCGCTGTGCTACAAATCGGAAGGTCGCTGGTTCGATCCCAGCTGGTGTCAGTGGATTTTTCATTGACATAAAATCCCTCCCATCGCACACTGGCCCTGGGTTCGACTCAGCCTCTAACAGAAATGAGTACCAGGAGTATTTCCTGGGGGTAAAGGCGGCCGGTGCGTAAGGCTGACAGCCTACCACCATTCTGTGCCATTGTCACGAAATCTGGGAACCTTAACTTCCTAAGAATCCTCTGGGCCTGTTCAGGCCTGTAATGGACTGATTTACCTTTACATGTTTATGTACATTTATAAAAGGTTTTCAGTGTGCTATGTTATTTTCCAAGTCTCGCACTCATAGAGTAGGACTGCTGCCACCTAAGGTAAAAATTCTATAAGGATAAAGCGGTCATAACACAACTACATTATCAGGTGTATATAACTTATCAACTACATGTTTCGACCGATGCAGCTGTGGCCATCATCAGGTTGTATACAATTTATCAGAGAAGCTATATAGATATGATATAACACAAAACAATTATTAGTATTAGTGTAGGTAAGGGGACGAGATCTTGTTTACACAAAGTCGGTGGGCGTTTGTGCAGATGGTAAAGAACCGTGCATATAACATGACGGGGATGACGCTCCTTGAAACTGCTGCCACATTTATCTCAAATAGATGTTACTTAATTCTAAAGGATAACAGCTGATATTTCCATACTGGATATAGCTGAATGAATGACGAGCGTGCCTTACTGATACGACTGTCTGTGTTTTGTTCAGTTCCTCCCTCTTTAGTCACAATAGATCGAAGTTATAGGAATGTTTCTACTTGTTCAGTGGGTCTCCCATTGAGTGTTAAAATTTATTTCTTTTTATTCTTGATGCTCATAATTGTGGTCTTATTTTGGGCCCATCCAGCCTCTTATTTAATGAGTATTGGGGTTCATTCCCGGGGATAAAGCGGCCGGGACGTGAAGTTGACCGCCCATCTCCATCTAGTGCCGAGACGAAAAATGAACAGAGCTATCCCTATACTCCCCCTACATGCTTTAGTGACGTGTGCATGAGAACTTTACTTCTACTTTATTTTAATTTGCATCTACTTTACTTCACTTTTGACATACATTTTCTGAAGAAACAAATTAATCCCCCCACCTCCAGTACCTCAAATTCAGACATTTCCGCTTCCTTCCAAATTCCTTTAATTCATTTTGTTTACTCATCCTACGATTCGATGGTATAAGCTATAGCGTTATTTACTGGGAAAGGTAAAATTTTCCCTTTCTACACTATTAATGCATGTAGGGCAATAGAGGTGTAGCTCCACACAGTCTTAGTCACGGTATTCAATGTAGCTGAGCGGTGAACTTCACAACCCTTTCCATCTGCCTCTGGGAAAGAGCCCAGTGCTTATTGAGTAGGAAGATGGGTGGGCCTAAGGGCCGGTCTGGACGATTTGGAGAAAATAAAAGGCTCTTCGCCCTGCCGGGGTTCGAACCCCCGGCCGTCCAGTCCGTAGCGACTAAGCTATCCTAGCTCCGGTGTCAGCCACATGTGGCACCGTTAAATAAACAATAAATACATAAATAAATGCAACTGTCTCAGTAAAAATGTGTGGCCCGCAGCCGTCAACCACGTCCGCGTTCCGAGCGGTCAAAATACGTGACTGGACTTGTGCTGTGCACAAGAGACAGACGCTGATGCGTGATCGATTGAAGGCGAGAAACTGTACGCTGAATTGGATTGAAACAGCGCCACTCGTTCTTCGACATTCCCCTCTAACCTAACCTAACCTAATCTAACCTAACCCCGTAACAAAAACATAGAAATTCAGCCCGCTTTTCAATTTTACAACAATTAAAATGTGTTGTAGGGTTTATTTTCGCAGATCTTATACAGAATGAGCACCAAAGTTCTTAACCATTACCATCTTATATTGAAGCTGGAAGAGGCGTTATTGCCATGAAGGGAGGAAGGAGGAGGACCAAAGAATAAAAAGAAGGATGAGGAGAAGAAGCAGGATGCTTAGAAGAAGAATGAGGAGGAGGAAGACGAAAATATGAAAGAAAGAGGACAAGAAGGAGGAGGAGAATAAGAAGAAAACGAAGGACGAGAAGAAGAAGAAGAAACGATGGAGGAGGAGGAAAAGAAGAAAAAGAAGGATGACAAGAAGAAAGAGCAAGAGACTTGTTTGAATTTCATGTTTCAGTCATTATCCATCACCTTGACTTTTACGCTTCCGATCGCTCGACTTTTTTAGCATTCTACCTTTAGTAGAAAAACAAGCGGGCCTTGATTGAGCTCCTTCGGACAGTTATTAGATCTGTGGCTCCTGATAAGCGTTGATACGCTCCGGCTGTTAACACGCTCAATTTTTAGTTTTAGTTAGTAGCGCTATTCGCGTCTTGTGCTTTCTGCAGGCACACTAACCAGTAAAGGAACCACAAATATTTGTGCAGGTTTTGCACATTTTAGGCTATGCTCACGCTCTGTGACACAGCTGGGAGCCGACAGTCGTAAAGTCTATTATCGTCATCATCATCATATTCGTTGTAGTCATTGTTATTGTTGCTAGTGATTTTTTTGGTAGTGGTGTCATCAGACTAGCAGCAACGAAGGAAGGCAGGAAATTTCGGAAGTGCGCAACACGTCTGGCCCTTTCGTGTTATCGTACCAACCAATCACTGTTACCCTTGGTAACAAAGGCAACCATGGTAACTCAAGTAACCTAACGTAGAGAAGAAAACCAACTAGATGCTACTGAATGGTTTATTGCACTTGTAATCTGCTCAACATGTTTCGGGCACTTATATGCCCATCATCGGGAGCTCGAGACTATACTTGTGTTATTACCGCATGTGGTGTGTGATGCCTTGGTTGCTGGTGGTCAGCGGTCAGGTGCAGGGCAGCAGGCTATGCGTCCTGGATGAGAGAATTTGTGAACTTCCCTCATCCCGGACGCATAGTCTGCTGCCCTGTACCTGACCGTCCTGATGATGGGCATATAAGTGCCCGAAACATGTTGAGCAGATTACAAATGCAATCAACCATTCAGTAGCATCTATCTGGTTTTCTTCTCTACGCTTATACAACGATGCACGGACAAACATACATCAAATTTATGTAACCAAAGTTATAAATGTGCTAGGTCCTCATGTAAAGTGGTTAACATTTTTGTTCGATTTTAACCAAGATTTGGTTTTCTCGACAGATTTTAGAAAAACCGCGCAGTATAAATTTTCGCTGAAATATGACCAGCGGTAGCCGAACTGTTCAATACGGACGGTCGGACAGACAGGCAAACATGACGAAGCTAATAATTCCTTTTCGTAACTTTACGAATGTGTCTGAGGCTCGAAATCCTCTCTTTGTCCGGTAAGGTACAAGTAAATGACTCTACTGCCCACCCCATAGGGTCAGTAGAGGCAAGAATTCACTTATTCTTAATCTCTATGCTAGATTGAGGTGAATCTTTGTCAGTGGCAGATGTAATTATAAAGTTCTCTTTACACGCACGAATAAGACATATGGGGCAGTGGAGGTAGAACTCCACTCATTATTAACCTCAGTATTAGGTGGAAGTTTGTGGTCAGGTTTATACTGCGGCTTTTTTTTTTGCTCCTGGTGAGAGCGCCCACGGTATAAATTTTCAGCAAGAACCAACAGTCCTCAGGGACGGTGCGGACGCTTTGGTAAATAAAAAAATCCCTTGTCTCTACCGGCAATCGAACCACGATTCCTGCGTTATTTAGCCTGTAGCCCAGTCCCTATTCGCTAACTCGGTTTCTAAATTTAATTACTTATTGTTTCAAAATTAATTCATCCAATGTGATTCATAATCTCTTGGTTTGATGTCATTCTGATTCAACAGCATGACACTCACATTATTTTGCTTTGAAGCTCGGAACACATTGAAAGTTACGGAATAGGCCTATAAGGGAACACATAACTCTTGGCTAACTCGCATTACTTTGGTTAAGTACAACATATATATTGTAGAGAAATCAATAAATTAGATTCGCAAGCAAAAATACGACAAATCTTCACTCTATCCACGCCTCTACTTTGCAAATATATAAACTAAAATTTCGCGGTTCTCGCGTAAGGCACCGGAGGGATTCGAACCCTCGATCTCCTGTTTACTAGACAGGCGCTTTAACCAACTAAGCCACGGCGCCGCTGACTCGCTCCCTTTTCCGTTCATAGTGGAATCTGCGGGCACGGTTTGTGGTTGTAAGCAGGATTCACCACTTTTTGGTCATGGTCCAGCACCAAGTTATGACAACGCTTTGTGTCAGAAAATGTGAGCAAGTACCCTGTCGCTCCGTTTATTCATCACTTCACTCCACATCTCATTCTTCAAGATCGTTTACAATAGTGATCTTGCATCTACTAAGTCTTTCAAGCAAAGTGCATTTCAGGTTATCCAACCTCAATTTCGTCCAAGTCTGTCCTGTTCCAAGCCGTGCTGCGTGGCTAACCAATACAATAATGTTTACTGCAGAGTACAGTAACTCCTTAAGTAGCCCATAAATTCTTCTCATTTTATGGAAGCCGAAGGTCTATTACCGCATTCACAAGAGCACGCAAACTTGTCACATTTCTGAGCCAGATAAATCTATTCCTGGCTCTCCAATTCTTCTTCTTTAAAATTCATTTTAATGTCCTCCAATCTACGCCTAGGTCTTCCAGATTGACTCTTTACTTCAGGTTTCGCCATCAAAACCTACACACAGTTTCCTTCTCCCTCATACATGCCACATACCTCGCCGATCACTTCCTCACCCTAATAGGGTATGGTGCTGTGTACACATTATGGCGCTCCGCCATTATGCCGACGCGCTATGGGCTTGACGGTCCGGGGATCGAATCCAGGCGGAGACGATATAATCCGCAACTGTCCAGACCGGCCCTGGGGCCCACCAAGCCTCCTGTACAATGGGTATCCGGCCTATTTCCCGGGGTAAAGCGGTCGGAGGGTGGCGTTCACTACCCACTCCATCTGGTGCCGAAGTTAAAGAAAAAGTAGAGCCATATCTCTACTCTCCCTCCGGCGCTTCCTGGTCTTATATAGGGCGAACTTTACCTTTTACATCATTATGCACTTTCCACCAGTTCCCTGGTAGCTCCTCCCTTTTAGGCCCCTATACCTTTCTCAGCACTGTCTTCCCGAATTTCCTCAGCCTGTGCTCCTCCCTTATTGAAAGTGAGTAAGAGGATTAAAAAGCAGAGTGAGCAAACCTTCCTCAATAGCACGTTATATTTATACCGGGTGCTCCTTGACTAATACTACAGGGGGGACTCACCCTCCCACCTTGATAATAGGCTTCGCCGTCAATCTTGTGTGGACATAATGACCTTGATTATTACCAAGCACGGCTGTTTATTTCAGATACCCTCACGACAAGCTTCTGCTACTTTTTCCCTATTGCGGAGATTCACAGACTTTTGAAGTAAGTTTTTCACCTACTTTTTTTTTTTTTGCCATGCAGGATAAAAGCTTCAAACTCCATTTTGGTATTTACTTAAGACGTATGTTTGTTAACTCTAATTTCTAAATAATTTCACTTTAATTCTGTGGGTTTCTTACGTATGTATCGCTGGGAATGTAATACTCGGAAGACTTTTTTTTTTGTTTGAGTTAAAGGCTACAGGTTAAGGCCTACCACAGTCAAGGGTCTGATAACCAAACGTCACGGCCAGTTATACCTTGGAACCACACTCAAGGCTGTTTCTTCTAGCACAGCGCATAAATACACTCTTCTGTCGGAAGTTTTCGGACAGACCACACCCAATATTCAGCCTGGGGAACAACGCAGAGAGCTCTGTCAGCTTACGACCAGGGTCAGGGCATTTTAGGTGTGTAAATGCCCAAGGCATATGGTTGTTAGTGCACGCCTAGTTATATATCATATTGCTCCCACTGACATATCAGGCTCGCGTCATGAAGCCTATGTACTGATAAGAAACGCTCGCCCCACCTCTGCTTTTAGAAAATTCTTCTGATCAAGCAGCTGGATTGCTCTAGAAAAGTCTCCTAACATTTCACTCAGTGGGACAATGAGGAATATGTGTGTGCGCAGTTCTGTTGACATGCCTGAAGTGAGGGGACCTCTTTGGAGACCTGGTTGTGGATGGAACGATAATTTTGCAGTAGGTCTCTTGTGAACACAAAAATGAAACTTCGGGGTCCGAGGAATGGACAGAATTTCTTGAGTTTCTGACAGAATGCAAGCCCCTGGAGGACTCTGCTCCACGGAGTTGATTAATTATACGTGTTAGAGAAATGTGCTATAAGTGTGAAAAATTAGAGTGACTTGGGATTTATGTTCGTGAAGACGGTAATGAAACATCGATCTTTATGTTACGGCATTAATTTCTTTGTCAGTCTATAAAGTATCATAATTTCAAGGAAAGAACTATACCGAAGACTTAATGTCCTGGATCGAACCTTTGATTTAGTTATCAAAAATGGGTGGAGGGGAAGGGGTGTAGACACGGGGGCTAGGCCACACCCAGACCCCAAGGACTCCAATATTCTTTCAGACAGCAAAAATTTTACTTTAAACATACTTATTTTGTAACGTATTTTCTATTTACATTTTACATGCAACTGTTTCTAACACTTACTTACTCCACGGTGCAGAGTCCTTCTTGAGAAGCTAACTGGTTTGCAGCTAGTCAAGAAATTCCCCGCATTTCACGGAACCCGAAGGTTCATTACCGCACTCACAAGCGTCCGCCA
>Ga0123353_10019138_pt1 | contig 10160 bp, 7 predicted proteins | sample TergutLab28metaG_3_FD_92763 | JGI IMG/M metagenome (GOLD analysis project Ga0123353, IMG submission 92763) | Labiotermes labralis P3 segment gut microbial communities from Petit-Saut dam, French Guiana - Lab288 P3 | ecosystem: Host-associated > Arthropoda: Insects > Digestive system > Gut ...
CTTCTGCGGTTTTACAAAACATGAAAGAGTTAAGTAATCAACTTGGGCTTGTTCTTTTCAGCGCAAGCCGAAAAGGCGTTGAACCAACGAAAGACGCGGACAATCTGTACACACAAATGAAAAAAGCCACCGATATCATTTCGGTGACAGAAAGCAGATTATCTAAAAAGAATTCCGGCGGCGTTGTGCGAATAGCAACACATTCGCTGTTTGCAAAAAACTATATTTATGGATATATCAAAGAGTTTCACGCCAAATATCCTACAGTTCAAATTGAAATGATTCAAAGCGGCGATGTAGCACTATTGAAACAAAAGAAATTGGATTTTATCATTGATTGGGATTGGTTATTCAAGGGTACCAATTCAAAAATGATTGATATGTTCGGTGAAGACGTGGGCCTGTATTTCGTTGCCACCAAAAATTATTTAAAAGAGCGCGGTTTGGAACAAAATATCACAAAAGCCCAATTGATGCGGCAACCCATTATTGAAAGAAGTGAATTCATGCATGCGTTCCGAGAACATTTCGCACCGGATTTCACCCCAACGGAAATCAACACACAAGTGGGCGAGCAAATCTTTGAAATGGTAAATAATGGACTCGGGTTGGGTTTCTTCAGCGAATTGGTATTGCAAAGTTTCCACAATCCCGATCTTGTCCGCTTAAACGTCACCGACATGACCATACCGACTTCAAGACTTGTCTGTGCTTATAGCGATACTCTCTCTCATCCCGCAAAAGCGTTTCTTGACGGGTTGCAGGCGTTTTGCAAGTCCTGACGTTGGACTTTTGCGTTTATCTGTGATACTCTCTCTCATGCTCTTCGATAAAATAGCAGCCGACAAGCGTGTTATAAACGAGTATAACAAATACTCCGAACTATATGCAGACGTTGATCTCGCCACACATGATTTGTCTCACGCTTTTAACGTCGCAAGATACTGCGGGAAGATCTCAAAACTGCTTGGCTTGCCTGACGAACAAATTGACGAAATCAAAGTTGCAGCAATATTACATGACGTCGGAATGAATGGCGGCAAAGACGGCCACGCACAAAGAAGTTATGAATGGGCGAAAAGATATTTACAAGATTTTGACTTGCCCGATGAGTCAAAACATCAAATCCTTGACGCAATAAAACATCACAGCAGCGGCAACAACCACGCATACGGCAGAATACTTGCGTTTGCTGATAAAGTTGATGTAAACAACCAACGCATTCTGCCAGCCGGACTATTGTTAAAAGACCAACGCCAATATGCAAACATAAAAGATGTCGATTTTGAAATCAAAGACAATACTCTGGTTATCAAATTTACTTCAAACGGCAAAATTGACTTTGATGAATTGAACAAATACTATTTCACGCACAAGATATTCAAATCAATTGAAAACCTTGCAAAACATTTCAACCTTGAACAAAAAATTTATATGGATTCCAAAATCTGGTATTGCAATTAAAAAAATTACCTGTTGCATTTTGTTTATGGCTTGTGGCATACTACTCGATATTATGATGAAGCGGTTTCGTTTTGTTGCATTTGTTGTCGCAGTTACCATGGCTTTTGGTGTTTTATTTGCGCCGGCTTTAGGTGGACTGAATTTACATCGTGCATCCACGGTTTTTGCGTCCACTGTTACCCGTCCCGGGTACAGTGAGGATCTGGGCTGGTCGTACTCTGCTCCAAAACAACCGGACAGAGCATTTACGACAAAGCCAATTAATATAAATAACGCAGATTTATCAAGCGGAACAACAAGTTCAAGTTTTGTATATTCATCAAGCATCGCAAGCTGGACACCGGACGGAATTAACAGTCAATCCACCGTTGCAGGTGTGCTTAACAGCCATGCCAGCAGTTTCGCGAAATGGAAAACAGATAATAAACTTGGGCATCTGAGCTATTTGACCGATACCCCTAACAAAAGCTTGCGAGAAAATAATGTCTTTGTAATGACAAACCGAATTTACGAAACCACCGAATCAACGGCGGGCTTTACAAGTGAAGCAATCAACTTCCAAGCAGACAGTTACTATATCGTCAGCGTTGACTTTTATGCAGTTAAAAGTTTTGGTTCGTTTTATCTTATACCCACCGAAGAATTTGACAACGGCGTAAATCCGCGGATTAACTTAACGCAGGCTGTATACAGTTCAGGCGGCTGGAATGATACGCCTTACGAGAATGACGGGACTAACAAACTTCCCGATGGGTCAATACCCGATGCCGGCACACTTAACGTTGCGGAAAATCAAAGTTCATGGAGAACCGCCCAATTCCTTATTAAGACCGATGAATTAAGTGAATCAAGTTTCAAGCTTGGTCTTTATTTGGGTTCAAAAAACAACCCGAGCCGTGGTGTAATCTATTTCCAAAATCCACGCATTGACCAAGTCAGCCGTGCCGTATATAATACAGCGGTCGCGGAACTAGGCAAAAAACCTACCCCGCTTAAACAACATATTGAGCTAAACAATAAAGAAATTTATAAAAAGAATTACAAGTCAACAGACAAACTGTCACTTTTAAACGTTGACCCGCGAGACCCGCATAACACAGATAAGCAGACCGAAGCCGCATTACCAGAAGTTCATACCTTCAACTTCGTAAATAACGAGCAAGGCGCGCACGGCTCCCCTGCGTACGAATCATCAGGTACTTATGTACGCCCATCGGTTTCAACCGCACGTATTCCAGGTCTTTTGAATTTTGAGTTCGTTGACGATATACACCTGCCAAACAATCCGGGTGACGGCAATGTTATGCTTTTAGCCGCTAATGAAGGCAATGCAAGCCTTAAATTAGATAAGCCTTTCGTCGTTAAACGTCATCAGATATACATGATAACTTATTATACCCTGACGGCAAATGGCAGCAGCTGTTTTGTTCATATGCGTGATATCAGATACAAAAACAAAGAACTTCCAAAACATATTACACCCTTTGATTCCACCGCCAAAAATATAAGCACAAGCGGTTCTGACACAAAAAACGGCTGGGCAAGAAATGTCGCTTATATCATAGGTGAAAGTTACTATGACGTTGCTGTAGACATTGAATTTTGGGTGGGCAGCAAAAACCAAAATGTAACCGATTATATGCTTATCAGTGATTTTAAAATCCAACGCGTATCCCAAGATTACTTTTTAGCAAATCAAGGCGGAGAGGAAAGCGGCACGAGTTTTATCCTTGATAAAAGCGAACCGACTGTATCAATAACAAATGCTTTCTTTAACCTTGGTGCTCCGCAAGACGTTGATGCACCGTATCCGCTGAAGGCTAATGCATGGGAGCTTTTAAGTGCGGACGAAGATTTTATTTTAAGCGGTATCGTAAACACCGAACCCAAGCACTGGGCACAAAGTGCAAATGCCGGTGTTTATGACCTTGCAACCGATGGCCGTACCGGTCCAAAACCAAGTAACTATGGCATTGCATTCAATCCGCGAAACATCAGCGGCAAAGATATCAACAATAATATTTACATGATGCAAAACAAGATTACTACCTGGCAGACACTTAAAAGCAACACCTTCACACTGAACACCGGTGTTACTAATGTAATTGAATTTGACCTGGCACATCAATACTATCCCGGCCAAGGATTTAATTTCTGGGTCTCTGTTGAATCAAGAGGACGCGAAATTGCGCGTATTGACTTAAGTCAGAAAGCAAACGGTGCGTTTAATCTTGCCCAGTTCGGATGGGAAAAGTATGCCTTCGCCATAAAAGATTCCGGTCTTACTCCGCGCGAAGCAACACTTTCATTCAATATGGGGTCAAGTACAAAACTGTGCCCTGCTTCCGTTGTTTTCATTGATAATGTTAATGTCTCGCAAACAGATAAAGATGACGACGTACCTGCAAATGCTGAAAAAGCGGATTTGACCGACCCGAAAAAGTTCTTTAAAGCTGATGATCCGACATTTACAAACGTTAGTGTTAATAACGGGATTCTTGAAATACGTAACCGTGAAGATTCCAAGCAAACCCGCGTTACCAATACTTTGACGGAATCACTTGATGGCGGTAAGTTCTATGAATACACTATTCGTGTCAGTATTACGGATCGCAACAAGTTCTATATTATCAAACGTGACGAAGACGGAAAGGACATTACCGAATATAAAACAAAATTTGACTGCGGAGTAAACTTTAAGCTTGACGGATTTGACGGCGGCTTTGAAAATCTTAATAATGCCGATATCAAAAGCATGCGCGGATACAGTAATCAAAACGACTCTGCTGAACTTATTTTCTATGTTCGCCCCGATATGCAAAGCGACTTGGCACTTGTTGTTGAATTCGGAAATGATGATATGGCGGTAACCGCAGATGTTTTTATAAGCAGCATTAATTTACGCGAAATAGAAGAAGAAGACTTTAACGAAGCACAACGTAATTATAAAGATGCAAAGAAAAAGGATGAAGTCCGCGGCTATGCACATATTTCGATAATCACTGAATCATATGTACCGCCTGCCGAGACAAAACCAAAAGGGAGTGCTAACGTTGAATGGTGGATTGTTGCGCCGACACTTATAATGGCATTAACAATTATTGCTACGATTGTATTGGTCTTACTGAGACGCTTTAAATTCCGCGTTCACATAGAAAAAGGCCACACCTCGTACGCAGCGGATGATAGAAGTTCCAGAAAGGAAAAGTAATTGACTTACGATTTATCGCAAGTTAAAGGCTTTTAAAGCATTTGACTTATTGAAACTTTTACAACACAATAGAGCATGTGGAAAAAATTGTTCGCGGTGGTTTTGTTCCTGCTGATTGTCGTCGGTATAGGCCTTGCAATCTATTTCACTTTCCGCAGCAACGGGTCGCAAGGAGAAGACATTGAACAGAATCCCACCCGATATTACCTAAAAGAACTGCGCAACGGAACATATAAATACCCCGACCCAATAGATCCCGCTGCCCCTGTTATAGTTTACCCGTACATTAAACCGATAAAAAACGACCATTCATATTGTATTTTTGAAGATAACTTCAAAACTTTCCGAGTTTTTTTCATACACGCAAAAGAGATACAATTTGACTTTATTGTTTCAAAATATAAACGCAGCAAAGGCCGCCTTACCGCCACGCTGCACCATATTTACGATGGCAAAATTTATACTTACCAACTATCAACAACTAAATCAAGAATTAACCTGAAAGCAACAGTAAAGTACCAAGTCATGATAGCATCGGAAGAATACAAGGAAGTCACTCCGCAATGGATTACACGAAAAGAAACCATATTCATGTCATTTGCCCGCACTCGGCCAAGCTATATACAGGAGGGGTTCTGATATGAAAGAAAATCCTTCAAGCCCAATAAGATTTATAACAAGTAAACTTTTCATAGTAATCGTGCTTGTGATTGTAATCATTGCCGGAGTAACGATTGCAACCATTTCACTTACAAATAAAGGCGGCGGTATGAAACTGCGGCAATTGCCCACCGACATAGAAATGCGCACTGTTTCCGATTACAAAGAATCACGATTACACCTTTATAAAAACGGTACTTTTGCTTTTGAAGTTATATATAAAGACTTCCCTGAATTTACCGGCTTGGGTTACTACACAAAATCCGGCAAACGGTATACATTTACATATATCGACATGTGGCGCCTTACAGGTAATAGTGGTAATTATGAAAAGGACTATAAGCGTGATGAAACTGTTTTGAAAAACGGGAACGGTGACAACTTTGTTTCAAGTAAAAACGGTGACATCTATACCGTTTCAGTCCACTATACAAAAGACAAAAAAGGCCGCATTGAAATCAAAGACCCGCTACACAAAGCGTATTATTTCAAGTAGCATGTTTGCTGACTAAACATATTGTCTCTATCGGCACCCAGATGTCCTGTCCCGCGGCAAGGTCTTTTTCTGTCCTGACACCGTTCACTGCAACAATTTGACAAGGCGCGCAACCGCAAAAGCGCGCGATATCCACAAGTGACTTGCTTCCGTCTAATTTAATTTTTACTAACATATTGTAGATATATGCGGACATTTGTAAAGGCAGTCGCACTTATATGGCATGTCGCGCTTTGCGCTCAGCCATATGCCATCGACATGGGGGTAAATTGAAAACATTTATTAAATCTGTCGCTGTCATTACCCTCTTCGCGGTAGCCACACGTGCGATAGGCTTTATATTCCGTATTTTTCTGTCGCGGGTACTTGGTGCCGAGATGCTTGGCGTTTATCAAATCGCGATGGCATTTTTTATGGTGTTTTTGACGCTTGTTTCGTCGGGATTGCCGCTTGCTATTTCCAAACAAGTCGCCACAAAACACGCACGCGGCGTCATTACGGCAGGACTTGTTATAAGCCTTGCTGCAAGTTGCTTGGTATGTCTTTTAGTTTTCGCATTCCGAAACTTGTACGGGGGGCTTTTTACCGACGCTCGGTGTATTGCTATACTGATTGCACTTATTCCGTCGATCATAGCGGCAAGTGTCTATTCCGTCATCCGCGCGGTTTGGTGGGGCGAGAAAAAGTTTTTTCTGCTTGGAATAACAGAGCTTATTGAACAAATTTTACGCGTCATTGTATTCGTGATAATGCTGGCGCTGGCATTCCTGTTCGTGGACACAGCTCAAATTGCAGCGTTAAGTTATACTGTTGCTTGTTTTATTGGGGCGGCTGTAGTTGTGATAATCTTTATAAGAACCTCTCGCCTTACTCGAGAACCTTGCGCCTTCGGCGTTAAGACACTAAAAAATACTCAATACAAACCATTACTTAAAAGCGCTGCTCCTATAACAGGCGTGCGCTTGGTTGCAAGCATCACAATGCCGGTAATTTCTATACTTATTCCTCTGCGCCTTATAGCTGCGGGCTGGTCGCAGGCGGCAGCTATCGCAGCATTCGGAGTATTGGTTGGAATGACACTGCCCCTTCTTTCCATTCCGCAAACGGTGATAAGTTCACTGTCTACCGCGCTTGTACCGGAGTTGAGTTCCGCTCATAAGAAACTAAAGGATGCGGATTCGTCGCCCGGACAGGCTCCATATCACAAATACCGTGACGTAGTCCATAAACAAATTCAAAACTGTCTAAAATTTACTTTGTTTATAAACTTCTTGCTTTTACCTGTATTTGTGAGCTTGGGTGAAGGTATCGGAACTTTTTTATACGCCGACCGCACAAGCGGAATTTATCTTGCCCAATTTGCGTGGGCAATGATTCCGATGTCCCTTTCCCAAATAACCAATGCAATTTTAAACAGCCTTGGGGCGGAGACACGTGCGATGAAACATTATTTTATCGGATCTATTGTCCTTTTCGCTGCAATTTGGTTTTTGCCGCCGGTAATTGGCATAAGCGCACTTGTCGTTGGTCTGGGCGCATGCATGAGTATTGCAAGCTTGCTAAATCTGATGCTGATTACGAAATTGACAAAATCTCCCGTTGCAACTGAATGCACATCGTGCAACTTCGCCGCATCGGTAATCAGTCAATGCTTTTTGTTTACGGTAGTATCCGTTCCTGCGGTACTTGCCGGGATTTTTTGCCACGGCGTTGTGCAGCATATGTTCCCGCTGTTTATTGCCTTAGGAATCAGTGGTATCATAGCTATGGGCGTGTTTTTGGTGCTGTGCCACTTGTTTAAAATTGTAACAATCAAAAACTTGCGCGCAACACTATCTTCCACTTGACTGTACTTAGGCACTTCACGCCAAATCGCGTTTTCGCAGGAACAGTCGGGTTATGAAGAAGAAAACTACACCTAACAGAACGGAACCAATAAGCGACATGAAGAATGTCAAGGCATTGGATTCAAGGTTTGCAAAAATGGCAACCGGATAAAACATCATTCCAAGTAACATTGTTGCTAAGATAGTAGCCCAAAGTTTCTCTTTGAAGAATACCGCAATCGCAAGGTATAGCGAACAGAACACAATCATCATTGACATCTTTGAAAGTAAACAAAGTATCAATCCGCCCGCACTTACATCAAAACTTTTACCCATGATTCCGCCCGCAATTATCGCACCCAAGAAATAAGTGCCTATCATGCAAATTCCGCTGAACACGCCTATTGCAGTTTTTGAGATAACGTAATCTTCTTTTTTGCTATGCACCGTGAAGATGTTTTTTATGAAGCCCGAACTGTAATCCCTGGCGACGAATATCGCCATTAATATTCCGGCGAAAATAAACACCATGTCTATTGTTGCAAAGCCGGCAAAGCCATTGACCGCAAAGGCACTGCCTTTTGTGGAAATAATCTGCCATACGTTTTCTACATTAAACCCTGAATTGCCGTCCGGGCCATCTATCGCACCCATTGAAACAACAAGCGCAGGAATAAGCGCGGCAACAACAAGCATGATATAGAATATCGGCGAACGGAACAGTCTGTAAAAATCAAGTTTTAACATTGATTTCACTCGTGAGTTAAACTTTGGTTCCGGGAAAGTATTTCTTTGGTCAGTCATTATTCATCACCTTCATATAATAATCTTCAAGGCTTGGCCTTTCGTAAATTACTTTTTTAATAGGCTCGCCAAGTTCTGCTTCAAGTTCTTTTGCACTCAATTCTTTAATCATTGTGCCATTGCGGATGATTCCATAATGCGTTGCAACTTTTTCAAGTTCACCAAGCGCATGCGAACTTACAAGGATTGTTATGCCATGCTTTTGATTGAGTTCAATCAATGTTTCGCGAATAATTCTCATGCCATCCGCGTCAAGCCCGTTAATTGGCTCGTCAAGGATAAGTAAGCGTGGATTGTTCATTAGTGCCTGTGCAATACCTATTCTTTGCTTCATTCCAAGTGAACAATGCTTGAACTTACGGCCTGCTACCCCGCCCATGTTAACAAGTTCCAAAACTCTTTTGATTTCCTCTTTTGGGTTTTGGATTCCAAGATTGTGCGCTTGCATCATCAAGTTTTGATAAACCGTGCTGCTTGGAAAGCATGCAGGGTTTTCAATCATTACACCCATCTTGGCGCGGACACCTGCATCAGTGTAAGGCTGCCCGAACAGTTTAATTTCGCCGCCGCTCAGGCACAGCAAGCCGCATATCAACTTTTCGGTTGTTGATTTGCCCGAACCGTTTTCACCGATAAAGCCGTAAATTGAACCGACAGGAACGCGGAAATTCAAGTTGTTAATTGCGGCAATGCCTTTGAAGTTTTTATGCAAGCCAATCGTTTCGATTGCATACTCTTCGTTCATTAATATTCCTCCTGTATCATTTGTTCTTTTTTAAGCCACGCCGCTGTGTCTTGCATAGTTTCTCTAAACAGACGCGTTTTATAACCCAATTCTTTTACGGCTTTTGAACAATCAAAATTATTATTCCGCGCCAGGTTATAGATCTGAAATCTCGTCAGTAATTTAGGTGCAAAAAAAGCTACGATTTTCGCCATGCGAACCGAGATAATCTTTTCAACTTTCGGTGCGCCTGTTGTTTCACTAATCAAGTTAAAAATCTCACGCATTGAAACAATACAATTGCTCATAATGTAGCCTTCGCCTTTTCTGCCTTTTTCGGAGCAGGCCACGACGCCTTCAGACAAATCTCTTACGTCAACGGAATTAAACGAGCCTTCTATCCCCGATTTCATTTCGCCATTGCAGTATTGACGTATAAACTGAACAAAAGGTCCGAAAGCATAATCATTAGGACCACAAATTCCGGACGGATATACAACAGACGCATTGAGGCCTTTGCTCTTAACTGCGTCAAAAACAAGTTGTGTTGCCATTGCTTTTGTTTGACTGTAATATCCAACCAACTTTTCAGGTTCAAAACTTGCCGGCTCTGAAATGATTTGCCCTTTTGACAGTTCGGTTATCGCTCCGGTTGAACTTATATATACAAGCCTTGCATTTCTCAACACACATTGTTCAATTATATTCTGTGTCCCTGTTACATTAACGTCATATACTTTTTGATTTTTTTCAGGTGAAAGTGCCACAATGCTTGCAGCATGAATTACTATGATTTCTCTATCTTTTGGCACGTCAAAGAACTTTTTTAATGAATCAATGTTCAGCACGTCGCCGTAGATTATCTCGACTCCTTGCGGAATGTGTTTCGCGGCCTTGTCGCCGTTTAGTACCAATGCGCGAACTTTCTCTTTTTTATCGATAAGGTTCCTGCAAATATTTATGCCAAGGAACCCC
>Ga0123353_10019141_pt1 | contig 10159 bp, 9 predicted proteins | sample TergutLab28metaG_3_FD_92763 | JGI IMG/M metagenome (GOLD analysis project Ga0123353, IMG submission 92763) | Labiotermes labralis P3 segment gut microbial communities from Petit-Saut dam, French Guiana - Lab288 P3 | ecosystem: Host-associated > Arthropoda: Insects > Digestive system > Gut ...
ACATTCTACATTCTACATTCTACATTCTGCTAAGTAAGCCTTACTCCCCATATCTTGCACGAGCGTGTGCCGACGACTGCCGTGCTGTCGTATACTGCGGGGGAAGCCTCGACCGTGCCGCCCAGCTGGATGGTATCCAGCAGTTCGCCGGTGAGCCCGTTGAGCAAGTACAGATTGCCCGCTGCGTTGGCATAAACGATATATCCGTTCCCTTCGCCGTCATATACGCAGACAGGCGAGCTCCAGCTATATGTGTTCGTTTTAAACTCCCAGACGATCTCGCCAGTGATTTTATTCAGCGCGGCAAGAACTCCGCCGCTTCTCGTCGGAGTCCTCGCGACAGGGACGAAGATGAAGTCGCCGAGATCATGTTTCCCCATCGCGATTGTGCCCTGCACTCCGCCGGATACGCCGTCGGATGTATAGCACATATAGTCTGTTTGCCAGACGACTTCCCCGGTGGCCGCATCGAGCTTCCATATCGGGACTACGGCGGCCGAACTGCCCGGCGCCCGCCACCCGCCGTGAAAACCGGTGCTGATGTAAACGTAGGGGCGCCCGTCTTCAATGCTGATAACAGGGGTGTTGTTTGTATCGTCGAGGACGTCGCGCACCCAAACGGGTTCGAGAGTGTTTAGGTCAAGGCAGATAAGATGCCCGCCGTTATCGGCCATGAAGATGTGGCCCTGCCAGATCGCGGGGCTTGATTCGAACCCCAGCCAGTATTTGCCGCCGACGTGGGAACGGATGCCCCTGAAACGCCATTTCGTTGGAGCGGACGGCGATATCTTCATTGTGCCTTCCGAGAGGTCAAACTCGCTGTTTAGATCGATGATATAGAGGACCCCGTTTTCACTCGGATAGATCAGCTTGTCGTTTTCGGCGTCGACGAGCGGCGCGGCGTCGGCCGCCGTCCAGTTGCGATGCGCGAAACCGTCGCCGTAACCGAAGGTGTGGAGCACTGAACCGTCGACAAGGCTGATTATGAATATACGGGAGACGCCGCGCGAACTGGCGTAGCCTGCGCCGACATACAGCAGCGGGTATCCGCGGGGGTCGACCGCTCCGGCGCCTTTAAACGTGTAGCCAATATAGAGTTTGTCGCGCGTCGCGGCGCCGGATTCGAGTTCTGAGAAGTAAACGAAGCCGTCCATAGCCGGGTAAATGACCTCGACCAGCTCTTCGCGTTCCTTCGCCCAGGAGTACAAATTCATGATATCGCGCGTCTGTTTGGGCCACTTGACTATCAGAGGCTGCCCGGACCATCCGTGCCCGGTCCAGGTGGCGCCGTCCGGCGCCGTGAGCGAGCCTGTGCCGCGGGTCCATGTTTCGCCGAACTTTCCGTTCCGGATATTCGCATAGCCGTATGAAGCAGAGTCGCGGAAGTTATTGCCCCTGAACGTCGTGACGCCTTCTATCAGGGAGTATACGTCTCCGCGCCCGAAGTCGATACGTTCAGGCGACAGGAAGCTGTCGACTATAACGCCGTCGGACATGATATGTGAAGATGCGAGCATAAGATGCGGTTGCGTTTCTTCGACGGCATACGGCTCAAACGGCGGATCTGTGACGACCGGCTCTTCGGGTTCTTCAGGCTCATCCGTTTCTTCGGGATCCTCTGTCACCTCCGGGTCGTCGCTTTCTGTAGCCGCGCCCGCAATATCTGTGTTGGCTTCCTGCTCCGGCGGTTCTTCATCGTCCGGTGTTTGCAAAGGGGCGGTCGCTTCGACTGTCGGCGGCAGGTCCGCCTCAGACTCGGGCGCTAAGTACAACGAAATCAAGTTCGTCACCAGTATCACAGCGCCGACAAACGCTCCGAACACAAAAAAGATTTTCATGACAGTGCTATTCTTCATTCCAGCCCCACATACTCTAACTTTTCTTCCAACTTATAATACTATTCCTAAGCTCCGGAAAAATCAAGAAAAATCTTTGCATTCTGTGAGGTGTGAACGCTCAAATGTCATCATTGAAAATGGATGTGATTGTTGATATGGTCAATGCAGTAGCAATGATATCCGTCGCAGCGGGAACAGTAGCGAAACTCCATGTCGGGATAATCCGTGTCGGTTTTTCCGCAGACGGCGCATTTGTGGCGGTAGGGCTTTTTCTCTTGCGACCTTTTTGCGCGCCTGGCCGCCTGTTTGAAGCTGATTGTTCGAGGGCTCACCCGCGACCTGTGCGGGCGCAGATACGACAACACCTTTTCGCCGCAGAAAATAAAGAAATTCAGCAGCGCGACAATAGGCAGCAGCGCCATAAACACATTGTTGTTGATAAGCGACATTATTATGGACAACGCGAAAAACCCTGCGTTTATCAGCGCCATCCACTTCACTTTGATGGGGATGATGAAGAACAGCCTTATCTGGAAGTCGGGGAAATACGCGGCGAACGCAAAAAACATTGAGAGGTTAATGTAGTTTGGCACGATATAAGGTACAACCCTAAACACAAAAGTTATGATAAAGCCGTAGGCTAAGTTCGCAAGTATCGCGAAGATATAGTAAACAGTGAATTTAGCCGTGCCCCATTCGCGTTCGAGCGTGCTGCCGACAAAGTAGTAGAAGTAGAGCATTATCGCGGTGAAAAAAATGTTGTTGTTCAGCGGAATAAAGATCCATGTAATAAGCCGCCAGACTTCGCCGCGCAGGATGAGTACCGGATGAAACTGAAGAAACTCAATCAGGGAGCGGGTTTGAAATGCCACAATTATTTCAAACTCATGCAGGAGATACACTGCGGCGGACATGAAGACGATGTACATCATCAATCGCGGTATGCCGAATCTCCTGTGTTTAAGGCAGAATCTGTCGATGGCGCGGCTCAGAGCTCTCAATTCCAGTCACAACCTTTCGTTGCATGCCAGTATATCACAGGTGTAAAGCCTGCGCTAGGTTTTCACAAAGTTTTCATATTCAAAAAACGCTTGCATTTCGTTCTGCCGTATGGTAGTATCTCATGGCGTGTTCTGAATATACATATTTTTCTACATAATACGATGGTCCTATGCCGCTGTCGCGCGGTATGAACATCTGTTGCTTAAGCAATCATAGAAGGGAGGAAAGAAGTAATGGATTTGGTCAAGGCGCTCAGCGATCAGTACTTAAAGCCCGAGCTGCCGACTATGAACGTCGGCGACACGGTTCGCGTCACAGTCCGCGTCAAAGAAGGCAACCGCGAACGTAATCAGGCGTTTGAGGGTACGATCATTGCGAAAAAACACGGAGGGATCAACGAAACTATCACCGTACGGCGAATATCATATAATGTAGGGTGTGAAAAAGTGTTCCCGGTCCACTCTCCCACGATCGTCTCCGTTGAAACCGTGAGGCGCGGAAAGGTCAGGAGAGCAAAACTCTATTACCTGAGAGACAGGATAGGTAAGAGAGCGAAAGTCAAGGAAAGAATATAGTGACATAAAAAAAGGGGCGCAACCCCTTTTTTTATTTCGAATTATGTGTATAATGTTGTTAATGTAATTGTTAGGAGTTATTCGGATGGAAGAAAACGATAAGGCTCAGGAGAATAGGGAACTGGACTTCACGGATGAACCCTCAGCGGACTCGGAAGAGTTCAACGAAGACCGGGAAGAGTACGCTGAAGACCAGGAGGAGTACGACGAAGACCCGGAAGATCTCGCGGACTACCGGGACGAACCAGCCGATGATCCGGGGGAGTTATCCTCGTATACGGATGATCTTATCGATAGCCCGCGCGATAAAGCGCGCCGGGAGAAGGAAGACAAGGCGAATCAGGCGAGGATGGAGCTTTATGACTGGCTCCAGTGTATCGTTGTGGCAATCATTTGCGGCATATTTATTTTCATTTTCATCGGCCGGACGATCGGCGTCGACGGGCGCTCCATGATGCAGACCCTTTACCATAATGACAGGGTCATAATGTCCAACCTTTTCTATACTCCGAGCAACGGCGACATCGTGGTTTTTCACTGCCCCGCGGAAACGTTTGGCGGAACCCCTTTGGTAAAACGCATTATCGCAACCGGAGGGCAGACCATTGACATCGACTTCGAAACGGGCGACGTCTTTGTTGACGGCGTATTGCTCGACGAACCGTATATAAACCAGCCGACGACCACCAGATATAGTTTTCAGGGTCCGCTGACTGTTCCCGAGGGGTTTGTTTTCGTCATGGGCGACAACAGGAACAGCTCGTCCGACAGCCGCGACAGCCGCGTTGGGCTGGTCGACACAAGGTATATCCTCGGAAAAGTCTACTTTATTGCGATCCCGGGCCCGGACGGATCGAACCAGCGAGACTGGAGCCGCGTCGGGTTGCCCGGTTAATCGAGTGGAAAGTGGAAGTTGGAGAGTGGAGAGTGGAAATTGGAAAGTGAAATTACAAGTACAGAAATGTGCTATGTTGTTATGATTACTAATTTATGAGTATTCAATGGTATCCGGGGCATATGACAAAGGCGCGCAGGATGATCGCCGAAAACTTAAAGCTGATCGACGCCGTCTGCGAGGTGATCGACGCGCGCATACCTTATTCCAGCCGTAATCCCGACCTCGACGAAATGACCGGATCGAAACCGCGCCTGATAATCCTGAACAGGGTGGATCAAGCCGACCCGCGGGCGACAAGCGCGTGGGCAGCCAGGTTCAGGGAGGACGGCGCGGCTGTTTTGGAGACCGACAGCAAGAGCGGCAGGGGGGTAGGCGGATTTCCGGCCGCCGTGCGCTCGCTCCTTACGGATAAGATCGCCCGTAATGTGTCGAAAGGGCAATCCGGAAGGATTTTGCGCGTTATGGTCGTCGGCGTACCCAATGTCGGAAAATCCTCATTCATCAACAGGGCGGCGAAACGAAAAGCTGCGGAAACGTCGGACAGGCCCGGCGTCACGCGAGGGAAGCAGTGGATAAAGATCGATGGAAGCCTTGAGCTTTTGGACACGCCGGGAGTGTTGTGGCCGAGGTTTGAAGACCAAATCGTCGCGGAGAATCTCGCGTTCACCGGGGCGATACGCGACGAGATCATGGACATCGAGACGCTTGGGGCCAGTCTTATGCTGCGGATGAAAGAGCTTTATCCCGAACGAATAAACGAACGGTACAAGGTCGGCGCGGCGTCTGATACCGACGGTTTTGACCTGCTGGGCTTGGCAGCAAGAAACCGGGGCTTTCTGATATCCGGCGGCGAGGTGGATCTAGGCCGCATGGCTGCGGTTTTGCTGGACGAGTTTCGCGGCGGGAAGCTGGGCAAAATCACGCTTGAAATGCAGAACCCGGTATCCGGGGTTCGAGATTAGCGCGAAGTCTACGCAGGCGTAAAACCGCGAAAGGGGAATTGCGACGTGGACCTATGGCGGATGGACAGGGAGCTTCACGCGAGCGGATATGATATGATCTGCGGCGTTGACGAAGCGGGCAGGGGACCGCTTGCGGGCCCGGTTTTCGCCGCAGCTGTGATCTTGCCGCCTGAGACCGGGTTTAACGGGCTTGGCGATTCAAAAAAGCTGTCGGAAAAAACACGCGGGAGGCTGTTTGACGAGATAACCGCGAGCGCGTTGTCTTTCGCTGTCGCGCTTGCCGACCATAGGGAAATCGACGAGATGAACATCCTTCGCGCGACTTTCCTCGCTATGAACCGCGCGGTCGATAAACTCGCGATAGAGCCGGACATCGTTCTGGTCGACGGCGACCGCGACCCGAAAATAAGGTACCGCAGCAGATGCATCGTAGGGGGCGACGGGAAGTCCGCGTCGATAGCCGCGGCGTCGATACTCGCGAAGGTGAGCAGAGACAGGCATATGGCCGGGATGGCGGAGCTTTACCCCCAATACTCGTTTGAAAAACACAAGGGTTACGGAACGAAACTGCATTACGAAAAACTGCGGGAACACGGCCCGTCGGAAATACATCGCGTCACTTTCCTGAAGAAACTGCCGGCGGCGGCCGGGAATACCGGCGCGGCGAAAGGAAACCTGGGCGCATGGGGAGAAGCGCTCGCGTGCGAGTACCTTGAAGCGAAAAACTATACCATCGCCGCCAAAGGCTTCCGGTCGCCCTTCGGAGAGATCGATCTGATCGTCAGCGACAAAAGTTTTATCGTCTTCGTCGAGGTGAAACTGCGAAAAAAAACCGACTTTGCATTTCCCCGTGAGTTCATAAGCAGAGCGAAACAGAAAAAGATCATTGCGACCGCGAATCTGTGGCTGGCCTCGCACAGGACCCGGCTGCAGCCCCGTTTCGACGTAATTGAGATCTATGCTCCGGACGGCGAGAAAACAGCGTCGCCGGAGATAAACCATATAGAAAACGCGTTCAGCTAGACGCACACCCGAGCTTCCCGCGTGGGTCGAGAGGTAAAAGCTAATGCTCTATCAAAGCACAAGAGGAAGTATAAAACGAATGACCGCCGCGGAAGCTATAGTTCAGGGGTTATCCGAAGACGGCGGGCTGCTCGTGCCCGAATCCATCCCCCAACTAAGCGGGGATATGATCGCGCAGCTCTGTGAAAAACCATATAGCGGCAAAGCGGCGTACATCATGGGATCGTATCTGGAGGATTTCTCCGCGGAAGAACTCCGCGTTTTTTCCGAAGAAGCATATAACGGCGGCAGTTTTGACGACGTTGATATCGCGCCGCTATACAAGCTCGACGACGCAACGTATTTCCTCGAACTCTGGCACGGCCCAACCTGCGCTTTCAAGGACATGGCGCTGCAAGTCATGCCGCGCCTTCTGACGGCGTCGCTGCGCAAAACAGGCGATGAGCGCAATGTATGCGTGCTGGTAGCGACGTCGGGCGATACGGGAAAAGCGGCGCTTGAAGGTTTTCGCGACGTCCCCGGCACAAAGATCATGGTGTTCTATCCGCGCGACGGCGTCTCGGAGATACAAAAACTCCAGATGACTACGCAAAGCGGAGGAAATGTAAGCGTTATAGCCGTCGAAGGCAACTTTGACGACGCGCAGACAGGCGTTAAGGGGTTATTCTCCGACGAAGGATTACGCGATGAGCTGGCAAGGTTTGGCTGCTTCCTCTCTTCCGCTAACTCTATCAACTGGGGAAGGCTTGTCCCGCAGATAGCCTACTACTTTTCTGCGTATTGCGGCCTGCTTGGCTCCGGGGCGATAGAGCCGGGCGGGAGAGTCAATTTTTGCGTCCCGACAGGCAACTTCGGCAACATTCTGGCAGCGTATTATGCAAGCGAAATGGGTCTGCCCGTGAACAAACTCATTTGCGCTTCAAACAGCAACGATGTTCTGACGCAGTTCATAAGTACCGGCGTATATGACAGAAACAGGCCGTTCTATACCACATCGTCGCCGTCTATGGATATACTCGTTTCCAGTAATCTTGAGAGGCTGCTGTTTCATTTATCCGGTAAAGACGGTGATGCGATAAAGACGTTCATGTCCGCGCTTTCTTCCGGGGGGCGCTATGAGGTCCCTTCCAGAATGCGCGACGAGGCTGTCCGGCTCTTTTCCGGCGGCAGGTGTTCCGAAGCGGACACGTTCCGGACGATCGCGGAAACATTTTATAATCATGATTACCTGCTTGATACGCACACCGCGGTCGCAAGCAAGGTTTTGAGCGACTACAGGGAGCAGACCGGGGACATGACGCCATCCGTCGTCGTTTCCACCGCGAGCCCGTTCAAGTTCTGCAGGAGCGTTCTGGAAGCTCTTGGAAGGCGGAGGTCCGGCGCAGGCGCGGGTTTGAAAGGCGAGAGCCTGACCGCCGCGCTCTCAGAGGTCACGGGGAAAAAGATACCCGCGCCTATATCGGCCATTGAAGACAAAAAGCAGCGTTTTACGGAAATCGTCCCGGTAAGCGGGATGAGAACGGCAATTATAAAGTTTTTGGAGTGATAAATAATGGCCCTTTATGCGATCGGCGATCTGCACCTGTCGCTCGGGTCAGACAAGCCGATGGACATATTCGGCGGCGGCTGGAGCAACTATGTTGAGAAAATAAAGGACGGGTTCTCCGGTCTCTGTGCGGAAGACGTATGCGTACTCTGCGGCGACACATCGTGGGGCATCTCGTTCGAGGAGAGCCTGGACGACTTTAAGTTTATAGACGAACTGCCGGGGAAAAAGATAATCCTCAAAGGGAACCATGACTACTGGTGGACGACGGTCAAGAAAATGAAGGATTTCTTTGCCGAACACGGCTTTGAGAGCATAGATATCCTTAACAACAACTGCTTCTTCTACGAAAACGCGGCAATATGCGGTACGCGCGGCTGGATACTGGAATCCGAAGCGGACGCGTTGCATCATAAAAAAATCACAGCGCGCGAAACAGGCAGGCTGCGCGCTTCTCTGCAGGCGGCTGGCGATGCGGAAGAGAAGCTGTGCTTTTTTCACTATCCGCCGCGTATCATGGATGTTGCCTGCGAGGAGATTATCGCCGTCATGGAAGAGTTCGGCGTAAAAAAATGCTGGTACGGGCATTTGCACAGTTTCGGCCATCGGCTCGCCGTGCGCGGCGAGGTCGGCGGGATACATTATGAAATGGTATCAGCCGACTATATCGACTTCACGCCGCGAAGGATAATGTGAGACGATTCAATGGACGCCGGACGGCGCGGCGACGCAATAAAGAACCAAAACAAGAGGAAAGGAGTCGGCAATGGAGGAGATCAACACAGATAAGCTTAGAGAGCACAGCCGCGCGATCAGATGGGGCGCGACATACGCGATTGGAAGCATCGGAGCGGGGCATATAGGCGGTTGCCTGTCGGTCGCGGAGTTATTGGCGGTGTTGTACTTTCATGTAATGAACATCGACCCGTTAAATCCCCGTATGGAGGGGCGCGACCGGCTGATAATGTCCAAGGGGCACGCCGGGCCTGCTTTATACGCGGCTTTAGCGGAGAGAGGTTACTTCGATAAAAACCTGCTTGGAACCCTGAACAGCTTAGGGACGACTCTGCCAAGCCATGCCGACATGAATAAAACACCCGGCATCGATATGACGGCGGGTTCGCTTGGGCAGGGCTTTTCCTGCGCAGTAGGCGTCGCAATCGGTTCGAAACTGAAGAAGGACGGCGCCTGTATCTATGCCGTTATCGGAGACGGCGAATCTCAGGAAGGCCAGATTTGGGAGGCTGCTATGTATGCAGCGCATATGAAGCTGGACAATCTCATAGCCTTCACGGATAACAATAAGCTGCAAATCGACGGTTTTACAGACCGAATCAATTCCCTTGGGGACATTTGCGCGAAATGGGAGAGTTTCGGCTGGTACACGGATCGCGTGGACGGACACGACCCCGCAGCCATCATCGAGGCGATCAAACGGGCAAAAGAAGTTACAGGCCGTCCGTCAATGATCATACTGGATACGATCAAGGGCAAAGGCGTCGCATTTGTCGAGCAGGCGGCTACAGCCAATCACAACATGAAACTGACAAAGGAACAGACCGCACAAGCGCTTGAAGAACTAAGCCTGTGAGACTTATGTAATGAAAGGAGACTGTTACTATGGAAATGCGTGAAATCTTCGCTGACGAGCTGAAAAAGCTGATGGAGAAAGACGAACGTATTATGGTCATTGACGCCGATTTGGGAAGGGCGTGCGGGACTCTTGGATTAAAGGACTTTTTTCCGGACAGAGCGTTGAATGTCGGAGTAGCGGAACAGAATATGATTTCTGTAGCGGCGGGGCTTGCGTCCTATGGATTCATTCCATTTGCATGTACTTTTGGCCCTTTTGCCAGCCGCAGGGTAGCCGATCAGACGATGGTATCGGTCTGCTATGCAAAAAACTACATAAAGATCGGCGGGACTGACCCAGGGGCGTCGATGGCCCTGAACGGCGGGACTCACGCGGCTTTTGAAGATATCGGGATCTACCGCAGCTACCCCACCATGCTGATTTTCGAACCTTGCGACGGTATGCAGCTCAGGCAGGCGATTTCGCAAATCGCATATCATCCCGGTCCTGTATACATGAGGGTTTACCGTACAGCGCTTGAAGATATACATGATGCTGATTATGTACTCGACCTTGCGACAGCCGATATTCTTGCTAAAGGCGGCGACGTCACGATCGCCGCGTCGGGACTGATGGTAGCAGAGGCGCTTGAGGCAAGGAAGATGCTGGCTGCAGACGGTATCGAGGCTGAAGTGATCGATTTTCATACGATCAAACCTCTGGATAAGGAGACTCTCTATCG
>Ga0123353_10019144_pt1 | contig 10158 bp, 1 predicted proteins | sample TergutLab28metaG_3_FD_92763 | JGI IMG/M metagenome (GOLD analysis project Ga0123353, IMG submission 92763) | Labiotermes labralis P3 segment gut microbial communities from Petit-Saut dam, French Guiana - Lab288 P3 | ecosystem: Host-associated > Arthropoda: Insects > Digestive system > Gut ...
CGATTCGGGAATGAATGACAGGCCACCGCTCATGATGTCGTGCACAATGAACTCGTAGACGTCATAGAGGTGCGCGCTCGCCGGAACCTTTGAGGTGATCTGGAAGTCCACGACGTCGCCGATGTTGGCGTCGGTCCAGTCGTCAGGGATGTCGCCGTTAAAAACTTTCTTCTCGACTTGGGGGCCCTCAGCCTTGGGGGTGATCGGCGTATTCCCGGTGAAAGTACCCATAGTAATGAAAGACACAACGCCATCGTAGTCTTCATCAACCACATCCCCAATCCCGGAGAATGGCGGGTCGGAAATGTTGTAAATCAGATAATAGCCGAAGTCCAGGTTGGCGCTGCCACCGGATGTGCCATCTTTGGTGAGGGTAACACTGGTCGCACCCTCTCCCGCCGTGCCGCTGGCCGTGGGCGATACGCCGGCGCCGTCAATGAACTTCCACAACTCTCTGGCGACTGTCTGCACTGCGTGCTTGTCAGCCACGGGATCCAGCCCGTCAAGATACTCGAGAAGGGATTGGGTCGCGCTGGTGGGATATTCACTAAAGTATTGGAAAGCCGGGTTGATCGTGTAGCTGTAGTTGATATTCGGCTCGTCTCCCGAGGTCGTTAGGTCGTAAACCTTGTAGGCCTCAAACGTCATGCCGTCGATGCTGAGCCCTTCCGGACAATTGACGGAAATGCCCGCGCCGCCGTTTCCGCTGCCCCCCGCCGCGAAAGCGGTCAGCGGCAGGAGAACCGACGCCAGCATGAATACCGCCAGCATCATGGTCAAAATTCTTGTGCGTTTTTTCATTAGTTAACTCTCCTTTTTTGTTTTTGGTGTGTTTGCTTTGCTTTTGATCTTTGCTGTGTTTGTGCTAAATTACATCCCGGAGGATTGCCCGGCGTTACTCGAGCATGTTATAGAAACACCTCCGTCTTCTGTAACTTTTGTATATCGACGCCGTTAACATAAACAGCAGAGATACCGTGATAAGCATCATGCCGTATTTGATGAAGTCATACGCTCCGGGCCCGCCCGAGTGGGGCAGAACCTCACCGGCCCACAGGTTGGTGAACTCCGGCAGAACCGCGGGGTCTTGTTCGTCGTCGTAATCCGACCAGATAAGGGGTAAGTCGCCGATGGGCGTGACCTCGCCGCCGTCTTCCTGCGCGGTGATGAAATTTACCGCCGTGATCTTGAAGTTGCCGTTGTCCCTCTCGACAACCACGCGAATCAGATAGCCGGTATCATCGGTCAGCCAGTTTTCGCTGTTGTTTGGAGCTGATTCTTTCAGGTAGAAGTAGTAGTCGTCCTCCGCTTCGAAAGTTATCGTGCCGAAAGTTATCAGGCTTTGGAACCCGCCGCCGCTGTTTTGTGCGGTCAGAAGCGGCGAGGAATCGGCCAGCTCGTATTTATCGCCGTCAAAATCCACCTCGTAAAGCTCGAAGTTGAAGTTGCCCGCTTCCATCTCATTGCCGATTGTAATTTTGTTGGCCTTGAGTTGCAGCTCGGCGTATTCCGGCGGCGAGCCGTAGGTGTTGACGAATGGCGGCAGGGTCAGCGTGCCGCCGAGGTCCAGTGTATAATCACGCGAGGCGAAATCGGCGGTGGCGATAAGGCCCCGCTGATACACGGACGCGGTCTGTCCCGGGTTGAGGTCTTCGTAAATGTCGCCCTGTACGCTTTGCCCCAGCAGCGTCTTGGGCTGGGTGAGGGTGAACACCGGCTCCGGGGTGCCGCTCCATGTTACGGTGTACTCGGCGCTGACGACTATGGGGTCTCCGCTGGCGATGGGAGTCGATTCGCCTTTCTTTGTCACGGTGACGCCTGATCCGCTCCAACCGAGGGTGGCATAGACTTTATCCGGCTTATACACGCCGCCGACGGAGAAGCTCAGTGTGCCGGAGGAGGCCGTATCGGGGACGAAAGTCATGCCCAGTTCGGTGATCGGCTGCCCGGCGGGAGCCGCGTTGACCGCTTCGGTCATGCGGGTGATGGTTCTGCAGGCCGCGAGGAAGTCATCGGCCAACTGCTGGTCTAACGTATAGTTGGGGCCGGTATTGGCTACCAGATTGCTTCTTAATTTATCGCTCATACGGACACCACCGCTATCGGTAACGGCGTCAAAAGCGTCTAAAAATGCCATTCCATCCGAGTAAACGCCGTCACAGTCGGGGTAATTGGGCGAGCCCAACGCGATTTTGCCCTCGAAATACCAGATCACGCATCTGACGATGTTCATTGCCTTGTAATACGGGCTTGTGTCAGACGGACTGCTCGGCCCGGGTCTATTCGTGCCGAACTGGGCGTTAAACATGTCGATAAACTTGGGGTCGCCCATGTCGGGAGCTTCCAGCTTCTTGCCCGCAATACCCTCGAGTTGGTACGCAAAACTATTAGGATCATAATCAAAGTAATCAAGGGGGGACGAATGAAGCAAAACATAGGCCACCGCCGACCCGGCGTTGTTTCTGTTGTAGCTGCCCGCGTGAATATAGGCATGATTCGCGGGGGTAGCATCAAAAATATCCGCACAATAGGCATAATACAGCGTGTCTTCAGGGTACGAAGGGTCGGTGGGCAGCGCGGCAAAGACCGCGGGAGTTCCGCTGTTCAACCACCCCGTAGTCCCCGATCCCGTAGGCATTTTGTACATTACAAGTGTGTTACCCCTAAACATCTTATACTCGGCGCCGTCGACATTCGCGTTGTAGGTGCTGCGGTCTAACTTCACCGGCGGGCTCGCGACGGTGTGGTCCAGTTCATCCCAAACGGCGTTCGGGTCGTTGAAATCCTTGTAGAGTATTGTCACTTTCGAGTCGGCGTCCACGTTGACCCAGATGACGTAGGAGGTGCTGTCATAGTTCCAGTCGGGATCGTGGCTAAGATCGGACTCCTCGGTGAGCAGATAGTAGGAGTCGCCGAACCCGACGCTGCCCAAATCGAAGCTGAACATGCCCGACCCGATGGTGTATGCTTTTTTCTCATCGGGCGAGTAGACAAGCGTCTCGCAGGTCTCGTCGGTGAACTGCATCAGGTGATACGTAAACGTGGGGCAGGGGTCAGGCAGGGGGACAAAGCTGTTTTTGCTTTCTACAATTTTCTGGCCGTGTATCCAGACCTGCGCCGATACCGGGGTGTTGGAGATGATCACGTGGTCGGTGCCTTTTCCGGAATACAGATCGACTATCGTGACGGCGTTGACGGGGCGCTCATACCCCAGCGGGGGATTAATCTCTTTCACCGCGAAGACCGCCCCGTCGATCACGCTCTCGGGGATCAGCCACTTGTGAGCGAACAGAATGGCGCCGTCGGGGCCGGTGACGTCGCTGTCGAGGTAATAAAAGGTATAGTCATCGTATTCGCTGAGGGTGAAAGTCGGGCTGGGCGCGCTGCCGCCGGGCCAATCGGGCGGGGGATATAAGTCGTCGGGCCAACCGACATACAACTCGAACTCGGCGCCCGGCAGGAACTTGAGCGGGTCGGTTTCGTCATTCTTGAACAGCAGGAACTCACCTAAGGACGACTGGCTGTGCCCGCCGCCGCCGTCTAAATAAAAGTTACCCGCGAATAAGTCGAAATACTTGCCGGCGATCTCGACGTAGTTTTCTATTTTGTTTATGCCGATTGCGCCCTTGACCAGCGCATCGTAGTTGAGCATCACCGGCGTTTCGTCGGGTATGACTACGGTGAATTCATTGTTGTCGGTCAGGGTCCACGACCACAGTGTTTCCGGCTCGAGGGTCAGCGTCCGGGTAAGCTCATGCTCGTATATTATATTTCCGCCGCCGGTGTGCAGGCCGGTGTTCGGGTCTATGTCGCTGTACGCCTTGAAGCTGGTCAGGTAGAAGGTCATATTATCGGTCATGCGGTCGGTCACGCAGAGGTTGGCGCCGTCTTCGGCCATGGTCAGCCCGGCCGGGTTGAGTGTGATGGTGAATTGCGCCAGATTCCCGTCCGGGTTCATCGCTTTCTGGACGGCCTTATCGCCGAATTTGATCTCGACGCCGCTGGTAAACCGGCCGTTGACGTTTGCTTTGTTTTTGTAGCCGTTGGCCATAACTCCCGCCGTGTTTTTCAGCACGACCTGATCGAGTATATTATCGGTGTTATCAAGCTTGAGTTTATACCTGACCACAATGATATAGTCGTCTGCCGTATACCAGTTGGAGCCCAAGTCTTTGCCGTCCGGGCCGCTGCTGGAGAAGAAGACCAAATCAGCCAAATTAACCTGTATGCCGCTGCCTACGACGGTCGCGTCGGTCACCCCCGCGCCGGGGAATTTGTAAGTTGAGTGCAGCGTTCCGTAGATGCCTTCTTGAGTTCTTCTGTAAACCTCGGCGAAAAACGATCCCGGCACATATTGCAGCAAACCGTCAAACTCATCGAAAAAGATAGCCGGGTCGAGCTTGTTGAACATTTGCCACGTTGGAGAAGAACTGATTGCAACGCTGTTTAAAATGACCTCATAGTCAAAAGTGACGTCGTTCGTTCCCACGATCCTGTTGGATATATTTTCTTTTTTGTATACCGGCCATTTGACTTTATTGCTATTAAAAATTGATGGCGTTATCGAATTGCCTGCGATTCCCGCCTGATTGATTAAATAATTGGCCGGGCTGGCATCCAGGAATCCCTTCAGCGTCCCAAAATTTGTAGTAGGACACGACAGCGACGTCGTGTAGGTAATGACGACTTGCGCCGCATAGTTTAGAGGCCAGAGGGGAAAGCTTTGTCCCTTGAAGCTGGCTCCGAAATTAAGCATCCATGTTCTGGTGTTGACCGACGTATGAGGAATAAAATCCCAGCCGAGAGGGCTTTCCATCTCCGCGACAGGGACGCCGTCGAGCGTCACCGTGAGATTTTGCGGGATGTTCGTCGCTACGGAGGTGGCCCACGGGTACGGGACTAAAACATCTGTATACTGAAAATACTTGCCCTGTAATCCCGCCGGAACGTCCAGTACAACTGTCCACTTGATATTGTCCTCATCCAACCACTCGCCATATTTGTCCACGATAGTTACGGAAGGTGATTCGCCCGCTTTGACTCTGGCTGTGTACCCATCGCCCCCTGCGTCGATGGTGTTCGTAACATCAGTGCCCTCGGGAACGCCTGATTTGACATCGGTGTCGTAGGTTGCCTTGACGTAGTACACATCGGAGGGCGTGGGGGGAACGGTATAAGTAAAGGTATTGCCGGTGATGACAGGCGTGCCGGTTCCCAAGACGGTGGTTCCATTCTGGCCGTACAGCGTCAGCGTTACGGCGCCCATGGTCGCGTCGTTGCTCAGTGTGTCGGTGATGATCTGCCCGTTCAGCTTGGTCACCCCGTCGCCCGCGGATAACGTCCAGCTAATCTTGGCGGGCGGGCCCTCGCTGTACACGCCGCTTTTAGCGAGGAAAGTGTGGTTTGCCGTAACATTCGCGGTGGCAGAGGCATCCTTCTTGTTGCCGTTTGCGCTTGTGCAACTGACGGCCGCCGTGTTGCGCGCGGTGAAGCTGTAGTTTCGGTAAGCGTGGTTGGAGCCGTAGGCGTCGCTGATATAATTAGTATAGTCAACCGTGTAGGTGACCTGTATGCTCTGGTTTTTGGCAAGGGTTATTTCGGGGCTGAGGCCGACATACCATGTGCTCCCGTTCCAGCCGGTGGGCGTGCCGTAAGATACCCCGTCGACGACGATATTGGATATGCTGATTTGGGTATTGTTCAATTCGGTTTCTCCGACCCTCAGGATGTCGGAAAACCTGTCGATGAAAAGGTCGCCGCCGTCGGCCGTGACGTCGACAGTATAGTTGGCGGTTCGTGTGGCGAAGTTAAACGCCGAGGCCTTCTTGACAGCCTTCGGGACGCCTTCCGGCTCGATAAAATTAAAACCTAAGCTGATGTTGTTGCCGAAATCGAAATCCCGAAAACCATCCCAGTCGTCGAACGGGGAGAGTATATCGAGGGTGAACCCGGCGTTGGCGTACATGTCAATAAAGTTTCCCGGCGCGGGCTTCCCGTCGACATATACGTTTTTAAACACAACGGTGATCTCACCGCCGGTGGTGACGCTGTATTCGCCGATGACCGGTTTGGAGGGGCCGGTGCCGATGATGGGCGCGTTGTTTATCGGGATTAGCGGAGTAATGCCCTCCGGCATGTTGTATGTGAGAACCCCGCCCTCGTATTCGAACTGCAGGTTGGTCTTTTCCTTAAAAGATATCGAAAACGTGTAACTCTGTCCGGCCGTAACGTCTTCGCCGTCGTTTACCACGTTGCCGAGGTTGTCTTTAACGACCACCCCGGTGACGAAGTTGGAGAGATCGGCGCGGGGGTTGGTGACGGCCAGCAGTCCCATCGCGGCCTCGGCGAAGAATCCGATCTCGCCCTCGCCCAGCGGGCTGACGATCTCATCCGCCCCGCCGAATGTGGGAATCATGCTGTCGAACCCGACGAAGCCGCTGAGCAGGCTCTTGACGGGGCCGATATTTTCGGGAGCGGTCTCGGTTTTCGGGGAATTGACGCGGATTTCTTCGGAATTTATATGGGGCCCAACGGTATTTGTATTGGTTACGTCGGAGTTTGTGCCGGTTACATCGGAATTTGTATAGGTATCATCTTGGCTCGCCGAGACCTCCCCGGGGGATACCGCGGCGTCGGCCGATGATACCTCGGGCTCCTCCTCGGCGGGCAGTTCTATACCGGCCTTGGGGGAGTTGAAATAAGTCTCGTTCAAGGCGGCGGCTCCGGTCTCGGACGATACGGCGCAGGAACCCCACGCGACGCCCTCGGTCACCGAATCGGGCAGCGAGACCGGCATGGTCATCACCAGCCGCTCGCCCGCGCCGAGCACCTCACCCGCGTTTAAATTTACCTTGAATGCCCGCACGTCGGCCCAGTCGTACTCGGCCTCGGCGTCGGGGTTGGCCCAGCCGGCCCATTCAGCGGCGGCCCAGTCGGCCTCGGAAATCCAGCCCTCGCCGACCCCCTCGTCGTACTGGTTCACCCCGTCGTAGCCCGCGCGGCCCTTGAAGTAGGATGACGCCTTTTCGGTGGCGTAGCTTATGACAAACTTAGTCGTCACGGCGTCGGGTTCCGGCGCGAATTGATACATATCCGGCACAAATTGCGCCATATTGGGGCTGAGTATCCCGACGGGGCCGGTCAGCCTTACCGGGAAGTCCGACTCGCGGTTCTCAAAGAAGCTGCCGCCCGACGGGGTGAGCGGCCCGGCGAACTTGTCATTCTCGTATGGGAGCGCGTCGAACAGCCGGAAGCTGTCGCTGTCCAGAGGCCCGCCGGTATAATTGATGACGTCGATCCTGTAGGAAGCCGTGTCCTCCGGCTCAACAAGAGCGGTCGCGGGGTAGTACACATAGTTGCCCTCCGGCCCGGCCGCCCCCTTGAGGGCGATCAGTCCGGCGGTCATCGGAACGCAGTTGAAGCTGGCCGTGCCGCACAGGAATATCTCATAGAAATCCTCGTTGCCGTTGAGGTCAAATACATCCGTCGATGGTATATGTGGATTGGAGGCCAGCGCGTCAGCCTCGGCTCCGATCCCGCCGGCGGCGGGCCAGATGTGCCAGCTTGCGATATTGACCGGGGTGGTGAACCCGCCGGTCAGCTCGTCGTAGGAATTGATCAGGGCGGATTCGTAGACCTTGACGTTGTAGGCAAGGTTGAACAGGTTGTCGCACCCGTCGCCGACCGTGTATGTTCCGGTCAGATCCCATATCAGGGCGTTGAGGCCGGTTCCCAGATAATCGTACGCAATGTCGGGTTCTGTCGATACGAAGATCGACCGCTCGCTTACCGACGCGGTGTCCTCCTCATAGCCGAGACCCTGCGGCAGGAACGCGATCACCGCCGACCCCTCCAGGTCGATGATCTCGCCCGGCTGGAAATCGGCTATCGACCAGGTGTCGGTGACGACCAAGGTATCCCCCGGCGCCGCCTCTCCCTGAATGACCGTGTTGGTGCTTACCGACAGGTTCCCGGTGAAATACGGGTAAACCGGAATTTCAAACTCGTCATATTCCTCGTACCAATAATTGTTGTCGGTCGGGACATACGTATTATAATTGCCGACGGGTTTCGTGGTCGGCTTGGTCGCGGCCGGTTTCTTGGTTGGCGCGGCGGTCGGCCGGACGGTAGTCGCGGCGGCGGCCGGGCGGAGGGTGGTCGTGGGAGTGGTGGTCGCGGCGGCCGTCGTGCCCCTCGCCGGTTGATTGCTCGTGGCAGGGGTCTCGGGCGCGGACTCGGGCGGGGGGTAGCAATCCGCCGTGTGGGTATGCTCGCGCTGGCCGCACACCAGCGTACGCGTATAGCAGGAACCCGAATGAGAATGCCCGGCAGTCTCTTTCTTGTCACATATCAGGGTCTTTTCGGTTATGTAGCATTCCTCGCCGCCGTGGACGTGATCCCCGCCCAGTCCGCAGGCAAAACGCTGCGACAGCGAGTAGCAGCCATCGCCGTGGGTATGAGCCGGAGTTCCCTCCAGACCGCACGTCAGCACGTTGCCGTAGCACGCGGCCGTATGGGTATGCTCCGCCACGCCGCAAACCGGTCCGCCCGCGAAAGCCGTCATGGCCACGGGGGAAAACACGCTCAGCAGAACGGCCGCCACAAGCATCATCGGGATGCAGATATTACGCGAGATATGTCCGAACCGCCGCCTTTCAGACCCGGCCGAAACCCCCGCGATGAAATTATGTCGCTTATTCAATAAACTTTTCATCATGCTTTTTATCAACCGCTACGCACCCCTTAGTTGTTTTAATACCCTTAAATACCCTGTCTTACATATCATATCATTTAGGTATGATTTTACTCTCTGCTTATTTTACACCATTTTACACCATTTTAGCAGCAAAAGTCAACTAAAAAAGTGTATATTCTTGTGCATTTTCATGTATTTTTTTGGCAGCTTTTGGCTTTGCTCAGACGGATTGTTAAATTTAGCCAAAATAGCCTGCGTTTAAATCGCAAATTTTGTTTGGTATTTATCATGCGCCGATAATTGTTACGTCACGCTTTGTCTTATTTGCGTAAAGTACCACAACACACGAATCGAAACAACACCATTCTACATTATTTAATGAGATATGTCAACCTGCAAATTACACCTTTTTGTACATTTTAGACCATTTTGCAGCAATATTCGCCGGAATAATTATGACAGCTTATCCGATGGCGTCGGCGATGGTTTTGAAAACCGGCCCTGCGTCCCGGCCGCCGCTGCGCCGGTTTTCGGCCAGCACCACCACGACGTATTTCGGGCTGTCATACGGAAAGAACCCGGCATACCACGCCTGGAGCACCTGTTTGCCGCCGACAGTCATGCCGGTTTGGGCCGTGCCGGTTTTGGCGGCGCAATCCACCCTTTCGCTTGCCCCGAAACGGCCGGTGCCCTCGATGACCGACATGCGCATGAACGACCCGATCAGCCCCGCCGATTCGGGCGAGCAGACCTGTTCTCCGGGGACAAAAACCGGCCGGCTGATATAATTTTTGTCGGAATCCACGACGCCCTCCAGCAGAACCGGCGTCACCTCCCGCCCGCCGTTGGCTATCGTGCCGATGATCGACGCGATGTGCATCGGCGTTGCTAAAAGTTCCCCCTGCCCGAATGAAAAATTGGCCAGGGCGGCGGGCAGCTCAAGGGAACGCGGCGTGGGAAGCAGCCCGGCCGCCGTAGCGTAGTCATGCGCCAGCTGTATCTCTTGCCCGAGGCCGAAACGGCTGGCGTATTCCAGCACGGCCTCCCCACCGAGCTGCTGCGCCAGCGCGATAAAATATGTGTTGCAGGACACCTCGATCGCCTTGTCCATGGCGATCGTTCCGTGTGCGATTCTGTCACTGCAATGGAAGATGTTTTCGCCGATTTGGGCGCTCCCGGTACACTCGTGGCAGAAGTCGGGCGAAATTCCGCGGTCGAGGGCGCAGGCGGCGACCACCAGCTTAAAGGTGGAGCCCACATCGTAGGCCGAGACCGCCCGGTTGAGCATGGGGGAATCCTCCCCGCTCAAACTGGCGGCGACGTTATTTTGGTCGAAAGCCGGCAGGCTCACCGAGGCCCTTACCTTTCCGGTGGGGATTTCCATCACAACAACCGCGCCTTTTTTCAGATGCTCCGCCGCCGCCCGCTCGGCCACTTTCTGTATCTCGCTGTCGATGGTCAGC
>Ga0123353_10019146_pt1 | contig 10157 bp, 11 predicted proteins | sample TergutLab28metaG_3_FD_92763 | JGI IMG/M metagenome (GOLD analysis project Ga0123353, IMG submission 92763) | Labiotermes labralis P3 segment gut microbial communities from Petit-Saut dam, French Guiana - Lab288 P3 | ecosystem: Host-associated > Arthropoda: Insects > Digestive system > Gut ...
ACTGATCACATTCTCTTGTACTCCCAACGCGCGCCCGACCCCTTGGGCGAGCTGTGTCTTTCCCGCACCCAGATCCCCGGTCAAAAGCACGACATCCCCGGCGCAGAGGAGTGCGCCGATCTGCGTGCCGAGCTCGATCGTCTCGGCTGCCGATCCGGTGCGAACCACACGCACAGCGTTATTAGCCTCAGAGCTGGGCAATGTTCCTCGCCACCTGATAGAATGCATCCGATTTCGAGTTGTCATAGATGATGGCGGCGGGATGATAGCACGGTAAGATGAAATAATTGTCATGCTGGAAGACTTTACCTTGCACTGCGCTGATCACGGTATCTTTGCCAAGTACCCATCTTGTCGAGAACGCGCCGAGTGTGACGATGATGCGCGGTCCGATCAGATGGATCTGGTCGATCAGCCAGTGCTGACAAGCTTCGATCTCACCGGGTTGTGGATCACGATTGTTGGGAGGACGGCATTTGAGAACGTTGGCTATGTAGATGTCATCTCGCTTGAAGCCGGCGACGTCGAGGAACTCATCGAGGTGCTTGCCCGCTGCTCCGATGAACGGCAAGCCGCCTTCGTCTTCTTTTCTGCCCGGAGCCTCTCCGATGAACATGATCTCAGCGGAAGGATTGCCACTTCCCCATACCAACGTCGTACGGGTCGCGCCCAACGCGCACGCCTGACATGACTGCGCCTGGCGCTCCAAAGTATCGAGTTGGACGCTCATCAGATCTAAGTCCAGGCTGAGACCTCGCTCAGCGGACGACGAGCCTGTTTACCGGAAGCCTGCGCGCTGTATCCGATCGGAAGGATCGCGACCGGCGTGATAGGTTTCTTGATACCGAGGCTGGTACGGATCGCGTCCTCGTCGAACGCACCAATCCAGCAGCTGGCAAGCCCACATGCCACACAGGCGAGCAGCATGTTCTGAGTAGCTGCTGCGGCGTCCTGGATGCTATAGAGGAGCGCTCCGCGATCCCCGTAGCGACCGCGGGACGGGCGCGGGTCGACACAGACGACGATCGAGACCGGTGCTGCAGCGGCCCATTTCTGATCCAACGCGGCTGCCAGACGCGCACGCGCCTGATCGCTTTTGACCACGACGAAACGCCATGGCTGAACATTACCCGCACTCGGAGCAGTGATACCGGCTTTAAGTATCATCTCGATATCGTCTCGACTGACCGGGTCATCGGTAAAGTGTCGTATGCTTCTGCGCTCGTTGACGGTATCGAAGAAATCCATGCGCGTGCCCTTTCTGTCCTATATATAGATGCGATCGAGCCGGCGTCCCAATGCGCAGGCGATCTCATAGTTGATCGTCTTGGCCTTTTCGGCCACCTCGTCCATCGAGATGGTCGCACCGTGGTCCTCACCTATCATAACAAACGTAGCCCCCGGTTCCAGGCGGTCATTCTGCATCGCGCGCACCATAAGCTGATCCATACAGATACGCCCTACCTGCTCGAAATGACGCCCATCATGAAGGAATTCGAGTGTTCCGCTCGCGATACGTGGGACGCCGTCAGCATATCCCAATGGCAAGGTCACGATCGCGCACGGTATCTCGGCATGCCAGGTCAGACCATAGCTGACCCCCTCGCCCATCGCGATGTTGTGCACCCACGTCGCGCGCGCGTACACACTCATCACCGGTTTGAGCGTGATGTGCGATCTGGTATTGTCGCTGGGATGAAGCCCGTACAGAGCGATCCCGCATCGCACCATATCGAAATGCGAATCGCTCATCAGTATCGTGGCGGCCGAGTTCGCGGCGTGCACGATACCGGGATCGATCCCGGCGCTTCGGATCTCCGCAATGGTCTCAGCGAACAGATGAAGCTGATTACTCGCCTCCCAGTCACCTTCGACATCGGCAGTCGCGAAATGGGTGGCGACCCCTTCAAGAACAGCGTGCGGAAGCTCGGAGAGTTCTCGTAGGACCGCGATCGCCTCGTTCGGACGGATGCCGAGCCGGTTCATACCGGTGTTGATCTTGAGGTGATAACCTGCGCGTTTGCCGACCAATTGCGCGGCACCCGCCAAGTCATAGACAAAGTCGGGATCGGTCACCAGAGGGGTGATATCCAGATCGATGATATCGGGCAACGCAGTACGTGGTGGCTGACCCAAGATCATGATGGGGTGCTCAATGCCGGCTGCGCGCAACTCGATCGCCTCTTCGGTAGTCGCCACTCCCAGCCAGTTCGCCCCGGCGGCGAGCGCTGCACGCGCGATCGCGACAGCACCATGTCCATACGCGTCGGCCTTTATGACCGCCATGAATAGCGTCTCAGGTCTCGTACGGCTACGCAATTGTCTGAGATTGAACGAGAGTGCGCCGAGATCTATCTCGACCCATGCATTACGATAGAGAGGGGGCTCATGCATACGCGCCGCCCTCCTTCAGGATTCGGAATGCGTCCGGAAGATAGTCGATGACATCGGTCGCGATCAAGCAGTTCGCAGTGAGGTCCTCGATCGCAATAAGTGCTGCGGTCGAATGCAACCGTACACCGGTCGCTGCCGCCAGATAGGGATCGATACCTTGGCACAGTAACGCGCCGATGATGCCGGAGAGAACATCGCCGGTCCCGGCGGTCGCAAGCGATGACGGTCCGGTCGCATCCTTGATCGTACGCATCCTGTCGGTTATGGTGGTCGTCGGACCTTTGGCAACAACGATACAGGTCTCGCTCACAAGATCGTCGGTCGAGACGCCGAGCCTCGCACGTTCCCCTTCGTGGGGAGTCAATATTAGCGAGGCTTTTGCCTCGAGCATTCGATCTGTATGACCGATGAACGCGTTGATGCCGTCGGCATCGATCACGGTCGGGATCGTGCTTGCGACAACGACTCTGCGCACCATCTCCGCGGTCTCGTCACCGCCTCCGATACCCGGCCCGATGACGAGTGCATCGGCATTCTTTGCAAGTTCCTCGATCCGTCCTTCAGCTTCGAGCGCGATCATTTCGCTATCATCGGTAGCAAGACCCACGACCGGGACAGTCAGCAGGTTCGTTTGCGCGATCGGCACGACCTGTTGCGCAGTTGCTAGAGTAATATAACCGGCTCCGCTACGCGCCGCACCAAGCGCGGTCAGCAGAGCGGCTCCCGGATATTGGGCACTACCGGCAACGATGAGGAGCCGCCCACGCGAGTGCTTATGGACGTGGGCAGGAGGATCAACGAGAACACCGGCATAGTCTTGAGGAGTCATGGTGAATAAGTCGTTCTTACTCATCGAGGTCCCCTTCTACCACTCCCTCATCGAGTATCACGTTCTCAGTCTCGACAGGAGCCGACTTTACGGACTCATCGATCGGAGTGCCGACCGAATCGAGGAGCGAACGCAACTCATTGAACGCCTTGGTCATCTTCTCCTCGAAGGTCAGATCCTGATCAGCGGCAGGTCGCGCTGCCTGAGTGATAGCGACCGCGCTTGCGACCGCCGTATCGTGAGTGAACGTGAGCGAGAGGTGCAACTCGATGATGCCTAACTCTGCAGCACGCTCAGGAGCGTTTCCTGCCAACTCGGGGATCGGCTTGCCCTTCTCGTCGCGGGAGATCTCGACGTTCGAGAACCGCACACCAGAAAAGCCGTTTCCAAGCACTTTGAGTACTGCCTGTTTTGCCACGAAGTACAGCGCGTAGTGGGTAACAGCGAGCGTCTTGCTCTCGCAGTAGGCGCACTCATCGGCTGAAAAAAGACGGTCACGGACACGCGGGTACTTATCAAGTACTTGAGAGAAACGCTCTATATCAACGATCTCGACCCCGACTCCCACGATCAGGTCGCTTTGTTCCTGCATCCACGCACCTTTCATTCATGTTCCATTATAACGCGGAGCGTGAGTGAAACTGAGGTGGAATTATGGGGTCGCGTAGTCCAAAGTAACTCGACACTCTCGTGCTATCTGAAGCTTAACGAGCCAAACTAGCGCACGGACGGATCGAGGAACATGCCATTATCGGCAAAGCGATAGCGATACATCCAAAGGGTGACGATCGCCGAACACGCACTGTCACCGGCACTGATCATGAACGAGACGATGATCTGATAAGGTGCGGCGATCGCGGGGTTGATGCCGGCGAGCACCTGACCGCTCATGATCCCGGGGATGAAAACCAACCCGATCGCTGAGAGCGTATTGATGTTTGGGATGATGCCGGCGCGAAGCGCATCACGGACCGAGGAGCGCGCGCATTCCCACGGAGTGGCACCCAAGGCAACGAGCGAGCGTATCTCATCGGTACGGGTATCAAGATCATTGAACATCCTCTCGAGCGCGATCGCGACCCCCGACATCGAGTTACCCAAAATGAGACCGGCGAGTGGAATGAAGTAGCGCGGATCGAACCAGGGGTCGATGCCGATGATGATATTGGCGACGATCATGACTATGATGAACGAGACGCTCAGCAAAACGATGAACGCGATCGGCATGACCGAGCGCGGTGCCGATGGATTGCGCCGGGCTACGGTGAACGCCGCGACCCCGGTCATGAATGCGATCACACCCAGAACCGGCAGGACCGATTCAAGCTCGAATATCCAAGCGAGCACGAACCCAAGGAAAAGCAGCTGCGCCGCCGCTCTTGCTGCGGCAAAAAGATACTGCCGGGTGATACCGAGTTTGAGCAGCGTCAACACCACCGCGGTCACGATGATGAATCCGGATGCAAGCGCCAGATGTAGGGGACTGACCGTTATGACACCGAGTTCATTCATCAACGAACTGTCCTGCTCGCATTATCAGTCGCGAGGTCGCACGCCCGTCATCGGCACGATGGCGCACGCGAATGGCGCCCTTCCCTCTCTTGATGAACGCGCTCGTCAGCTCCCCAATCGCTTGGGCAGATACATCGTCGAGAGCCGCGTCGACCTCATCGAGCAGCAATACCTCGGGATCGGTCAGCAACGTGCGCAGAAATGCGACCCGCGCTTGTTGACCGACCGAGAGCCGGTCGATCGAGCGATCGAGAGCAATATCTTCGAGATGAGCGGAGCCGAGAGCTTCGAGCAGGTCGGCATCGGTCGGCATCGGTATCTTCTCGAAAGCATCAAGCGACCAAGGCAACATGAGGTTCTCCTGTACGCTGCCCTCTGCCAGAACCGGCTTTTGCTGCACGAGCGCGACCAGTTGGCGCCATCGCTGAGGTGTATAGGAGAGAAACGATGCGCCATCCAGATACATGGCTCCATCGAAGGAGACGGTCTGTCTGCCGATCGCGTGCAGGAGAGTGGATTTTCCCGAGCCACTCGGTCCGGTGATATCGAGGATCTCCTCTCTCGCCAACTCGAGCGAAACGTCATCGACCGCTCGGAATCGACCATCGTCTCCTGCCAGAACCACCGTGATGTGTTTTGCGGAAAAGAGCATAGGCTCATACTAGCAGATTGAGGCGAGAGCAAAGCGGGACAGGAGGGTCGGTTCCTTTTGGGACAGGAGGGTCGGTTCCTTTTGTCATATATTATCGCAGAATATCGGTTGCGGTCATCCCACATGTGACAAAAGGAACCGACCCTCCTGTCCCGCTAGAACCGAGCCCACCTTCTTATTAGTTGAGTTCCTCTTTGACGACCTCGACCAGTTCGTCGACAACCTCTTGCGCCTCTTCTATCGTGGCGGCTTCGGACATGACACGGACCAGCGCTTCGGTACCGGATGCTCGGACCAGCACACGCCCATGATCACCGAGCTGCTCCTCGGCAGCGTCTATCGCCTCCGCCAAGCGCGCACTCGCCACCAAGTGTTCCTTGTTACGGACCTGGACGTTGACCATGACCTGCGGGTACTTGGTCATGACCTTCGCCAACTCGGAGAGTGTCTCATCGGATTGCGCGACGATATGGGCGAGCATCAAAGCGACCAGAAGACCGTCACCGGTAGTGTTGTGATCAAGCAAGATCACGTGACCGGACTGCTCGCCGCCCAGATTCGCGTTCATCGTCTGCATCTGCTCGAGGACGAAGCGGTCACCGACCTTGGTCTTGACCGTCTGGATGCCCAGCTCGTCCATCGCCTTCTCGAAGCCCATGTTGGCCATGACGGTACTGACGACCGTGTTGTTGAGCAGAAGATCATTCTCCTGCATATATTTTGCAACGATCGCGATGATCTGGTCGCCATCGATGATGGCCCCATTCTCATCGACCGCCAATGTACGATCGGCATCACCATCGTGCGCGATACCCAGATCAAAATCTCCTTTGCGGACGAATTTCTGTAGCTTTTTCAGGTGGGTGGAGCCGCAATTCATGTTGATGTCATCACCGTTGTAGTCGGTATTGATCGCGGAAACTTTTGCTCCCAGCATCTCGAATGCCTTCGGGGAGCTGACCGCCGAGGCGCCGTGTGCGCAGTCGAGCGCGACCTTGAGCCCATCGAGCGTTCCGGGCTCGAACGCATCGACGATATGGTGGACGTAGTGAGCGGTCGCATCCTCGAGTGTCGTCACCTTGCCGATACCGGTCCCATCGGGACGCATGAACGAAGTATGTGTGTTCAGATAGATCTCGATCAAACTCTCGAGGTCATCGGACAACTTGAATCCGTCACGGGAAAAGACCTTGAGACCATTGTGCTCCGGCGGGTTGTGACTGGCGCTGATGACGATACCGCCATCGGCGCGAAAACGGCGTGTCAGAAATGCGATACCCGGTGTAGGGATCATATTGGCGAGCAACACATCCCCGCCTGCGCTGGTGATCCCAGCAATCAAGGCGGATTGGAGCATCGCACCACTTCGGCGTGTGTCACGTCCGATGACGAACTTCGAACTTTTGGCATCGCCTAGATACTTGACCACCGCTTCGCCAAGCCGAAATGCCAGCTCGGGGGTCAGCTCGGTGTTGGCGATCCCGCGGATACCGTCGGTCCCGAAAAGCTTTGGTCTAGACATGTTGACTCCTTCAGTCCATCGCTTTCACTGTGAGCATCATCTTTCGTTCAGCTCTGAAGCGCGATCTCTCCCCCCGATCGCTCCTTTTTCACACCTTTTCATTATAACCATCGCCATCGTCTGAGGGTGCCCACATCACAATCGCTTCACATGGGAGCTATCGCTTATAACAGATGAAAGCGAACTCCGAAGAGTCCGCTTTATTCGTGGCAGTGATCTTCGGGGATTAACGCTTCGAGAACTGTGGTCTCTTACGTGCCTTCTTCAAGCCGTACTTCTTGCGCTCGACCACACGAGGGTCGCGCTTGAGCAGACCGGCACGCTTGAGCTCACCGCGATAATCGGGGTTGACTTCGAGCAGTGCACGCGCAATGCCGAGACGCAGCGCTCCGGCTTGACCACCGACGCCACCGCCGTGTAGGGTAGCGATGATGTCGAAGGTGCCGTCCTGGCCGACCGCCTTGAGCGGGACGAGCGCGAAATCGATATGCTGTTGGCGTCCGAAATACTCGGCGCCCTCACGATGATTACAGTACACACGTCCGGTACCCGGGATCAAACGCACACGTGCGACCGCGTCTTTGCGACGTCCGGTCGCGCTGTAGGATACCTCTGATTTGGGGATGTCGACGAGATTCTTCTTCTCGATGCGCTTCTTGGTCGAAGCGGGTTTTAGAGTCGCTTTGACTGCAGTCTTCTTCGTCGCCGTTCTCTTGGTAGGAGCTTTCTTGGTTGCCGGCTCTTTCTTCTCCGCGACTTTTTTGGCCGGAGCCTTCTTGGTGGCGGTCTTTACCGATTCCTTCTTGGGAGCCGGTTTCTTTGCGGGCGTCTCTTTGGCCTCAGCGTCCTTTTCGTCCGCTTTTTTGGCTGCAGGTTTCTTGGCAGCTGCTTTTTTCGCGGGAGTCTTCTTTGCGGCAGGTTTTTTCTCGGCTTTGGTCTCTGCGACCTCTACCGCCTCGATAGCCTCTACGGCTTCTGCCGCGCTATCAGCTTCGACGATATCGACTACCTCGACCACATCTGCGGTCTCTGTTTTCTTAGCTGGCATATCAACAACCCTCCAGTTCGATCTTACGAGGATTCTGCGCCTCATGGGGATGATCGGGACCTGCGTAGACCTTCAACTTCATGCCCATGGCGCGTCCGAGTGTATTCTTCGGTAGCATTCCTTTGACCGCTTTCTCGATGATACGCTCGGGGTGAGTATCCATCATTTTCTTATACGAGGTTGCCTTGAGCCCTCCGGGATACTGGCTATGGCGATAGTACATCTTCTGCTCAGCTTTGTTCCCTGTCACGCGGATCTTCTCCGCGTTGACGACCACGACGAAATCGCCGGTGTCGACATGCGGAGTATAGGTAGGCTTATGTTTACCCTTAAGGATCGTAGCAATTTGCGTCGCCATACGACCGAGCACAAGATCGGTCGCATCCACAAGCAACCACTCGCGCTGGACCTCGCCAGGCTTTGCATAATATGTATTCATACTCTCTCCTACTACACGTTCAGTTTCACTTCTTGCTTTACACGGGGCAAAAAAGTGACCTGAACATGGTATCACAAATAGGCAAATAGGCACGAACTCGGACGGACCGAGCTCGTGCCTGACTGCACCGCAGCCCTTATTGCCATCGGCGCCAAGTCGTTCTGCCGACGACAAGACACACGCCGAGCAGAAAAGCGAAGAGCATCATTACAGGGAACTCATCGCCGGTCTTGGGTACCAATCCTGAGAAAGTGCCCGCGTTGAGCATGCCGGATCGAGATTGCTCGATCGGAGATTTGGGCTTGGACCCGACCGAGGGTGGAGTCTGCTTGCCCGAATCATAGGAATGGTCGAAAGTGATCGAACCTGCCTTGAGTCCGTCCTCTGCATAGGCGATCAGGAGGGTGTCGAGCTCTCGCGTCACCCAGATCTCCAGTGAATAGACCGTACGACTAGAGGTGTAGTCAGGTCGTGGGCCGGTGATGTTATCGAGTGTATAGGTATAGGTACCCGGCTCGACGAATCCCTCGAACAGGATATCAAGGCTATTGGTCCCCTCCAAAGAGAAGGTATAGCTCTGATCGTTGCTGCCTTCCGGCATCGGGAATGACGCGTTGTCGGGTTTAAGTTGATAGGTAAAGACATCGTTGGGTGTCGGCTTCTTTCCGACCGCGTCAAAGGTCTGTGCGACCGTCAGGGTGAGGTTACCTTTGCTGCCCGCGTACGCAGGACGTATCATAATGATTCCCACCAGGCACACGATCATCAGGATCGCGACCATAACACCCGCTCCTCTGCTGTATCGAATTGATCTGGTATTCATGCTTTATGCGCCTCCCTGATGGGCGATCGGTTCATTTTCTGTTTGGTTCTCGTTACCATTCATTTTCTCTGTTTCGTTTTCCAATAGTTCTCGTTGCCTACGTCTTCTCTCATTGAGAAGTAAGACGAGTATCACAAAGGCGATCAGCACGATAATGCTTGAAACCTTCACCCACAAAGGTGCCAGCTTCCACCATGAAAGGCTCCCTATCGTCTGTGCGATCCTACTCGTTTCCTCTTCGAGACCCTCGAAGGGATCCTCAAATACCTCATCGGTTATCCGTGCCACCAGTATGTCGCGTCCATTGGTCGACTCTGACGAGCAGGTCGAGAGCAATACGAGGTGGTCATCGGGTGATACTGAAAGCGCGCGCACATGGATCGCCCGTTCCAGCAGCGTCTCGAGATAAAGCTGTTGGGCTTCTTCGCCTTTGATCATCGGATTGAATATCGCATCATCATAGGCATCGACATGCAAGAAGGCGAAGAACTCAAGTCCGTGTTCTTGACCGGAATAGTAGAGCATACCGTACTTGCGCTCGTCGAAATACCTCTTCTCCACGAACAGTCCAATCTCGCCGAACATGGCTGTTTTGTCCATATGATGCCCATACAAGATCGAGGAGAAGTCCGAGAAATCCCTACTGTTACGGTAATCCAAAAAGATTGCGCCGGACATCGAGTAGCGTCCTTCAGCGTTGGTGTTCACATAGGTCATATTGTTGCGCCCTTGGACCACCGGATAATCGATGCTGGTACCGTAGACGCTCAACCACGCGAACACATCGGGATTGAGAGCTTTGAGCTCTTCGAGGGTCTTCCCGCCGTTCTCGTTCGTGGGACGATACTTCTCGTACTGAGAGGCTTGCGCCTGCTCGAATACTTGGCGGGAGTCCCACATGGCGTAGCAGCCCGCAAGCAACAAGAGTAGGATAAGGA
>Ga0123353_10019149_pt1 | contig 10157 bp, 6 predicted proteins | sample TergutLab28metaG_3_FD_92763 | JGI IMG/M metagenome (GOLD analysis project Ga0123353, IMG submission 92763) | Labiotermes labralis P3 segment gut microbial communities from Petit-Saut dam, French Guiana - Lab288 P3 | ecosystem: Host-associated > Arthropoda: Insects > Digestive system > Gut ...
AATAAGTAACTTTAGCAGAACTTTAAGGCTCCCTGATGATGGTTGAAAAATAGCAACCGAAACATGTTGGAGACTAATGAATGTTTTTAAAGTGTTTTAACCAAATAAGGTTTTACAGTATTTTAAAGACAAGGTGCATGCGTTGGTATTTTAAATGAATGTATATTGATTCAACATGCATGGTGAAAAATTAAAAATAGGTTGGTTGTAGGTTACATATCCTTCATGACAGCCCATTAATCCCACTGTCAAAGGTCACACAGTCCAAGAAGACTGCTTGACCTTGCAAAATCACAGAACAGCAAATGCCTTAACTAAATGATGGCAGAAGCCTGAAATTTTGCAAACATTATTTGTTTTCAATGATTTCAACAATGTAACAAACATTCTGACCTTAACCTAATGAAGTGTATTTCTCTGAATACATCAGCCACCTCTCAAGCATAGTTTCAGTTCACCAATTCTGCGGTTTTACTTAATTTTGTTCTACACACGTCACATATCATGTACAATATTTACTTAAACATAAGATGAAACGACATACAACATGATCACCCTTCACAATTCTCTATTTTCAGGACAATACTTACATGGAATATACTGAATTTTGTGCATGATTATGAAGCAGCCTCTCACACCTTAAATTAATAATTAAGAAAAAATCCTTATACTATATTTGCATACATATCTTAATTTGTTGTACTACTGTACACTAGCTACAGCAGGTCTAACAATTCTTTCAAATAAAATACACTGTAATAATGTTGCTATACAAATAAAACAACTACAGCAACAATAGTATCAAATTCATTTCAGAAGTAGTTAATGACATGTGAAGTACAATGAAAGAACCTTGGTCAAGAATCAAAAGTAACAGTAACGCCACAAGCAACTCTGGTGAGTTTTCAATGTGACATCACTTGCCAGTAACTGTGAAGTAACAATTTTTGGCAGTCAGAAAATATGAATACTGACTGTCTCTTTGACCACAACCGCACCAAATCAAGGAACAAAGTCTGAAAGACTGGAAATTTCTTACACCACATATGGGATGAATACTAAATCAAAATTCACTACATACAAGAAAATAATATATTGTTTACATTTTGGCTTGGTTGGGTCCAAAAAATCACTAAAAAATGATTTCACTAAATGGAAGAACAATATCTCTGGATTTCACTGTAGCTCATTATTACCCTTCATCAAAGTACTTACTGCAATGTGCCAAGTGGAATAAACTTTAGAGCATGCAACTAAACAAGACCAATTTTCAAACTTTCCCTACACACTTCCCTGCAAATTTAAACGCACTCATGTACCACCCTGTATACAATATTTACTGAATGACCATTTAGTCAAACAATCAAAATGATTGAAATCACACACTGTCCACAATAGTACTCACGTTTTGTTGCTAATGCCATTCTTGTTACTCTCTTCATGAGGACTGAAAACATTGCAAACACCCTTCTGTTAACGTCTGCAACTGAAAACAGAAAATGTGTAAAATGTTCCACTTCAATGGCTACTAGCAGGTGTCCAGATAACTCATGCTCTGACTTAAGTGCCTCCAGAAATGTGGGTAACAGCATGAGACTGCATTCAAGCAGCACAACAAACTGGAGTTCTGGGCTGGTGGGGGGAACCCCACAGAGACATTACTTCAAAGAGGATCACCAAGGTACAGTGGCCAGAGTATGAAACCACTAAATGAGCAGTCTGCACAGACAACAATAACCATCTCAGGTAGGTCTAAAATTCCAAGCATGAGCAGTCGGGACATCTTCAGACGTATAAGCAGAAAAATGTTTTTACCAAAATCACATATGACCAGAATCAGCATTCAAGGTTTCTATTAAGTTCACTTAAGCAACATTAAAAATATTAAAATACCCCACTACAAATTTTAAATTGCTTCACTCTTTGCCAGACACTTAAATTCCTTCACTAAAAACAACGCAATCACTTGAACTGTATAAATAAATATTTATGTTTTTTAAAGCAAATAATTATCATAAGAGTCTGATTCTCAGAAACATAGGCCTACTGTGGCTAGGAAAATTTCGTAACACGGCACTACAGATTCAGACATATTTTCAAACAAATAAGCTGCAAATATGTGAACTTGGTAAACTGGGCCGGGATACGGTTCAGTCGAATTCTGATCATGATGATGCTGAAGAAATGGGTGGAATCTACAATGTGGAATTTCATGATCCGCCAACCTTCTGCGTACTGCTGAAGGCATTGTAATGTGGGCTTTATAATTGCTCCTTTGTATCTGAAAGTATTAGCTCCTTTCTAATCCAACCCTGGCACACATAATTACCACTTGTATGTGCCTTTTGCTCTACCGTTAAAGAAAACAATATTGATCCACAAAGTATGTGAGGTTTGTACTCACAATGATTGCATCACTAACCAAAAGACCTTCATATGGAAAATGCGACGTTATCTGGGAGGCACTAACCGACTCTGACAATATTAATGAAACAGTTTCGCTGCCATTCATAACTGCAGACGATTCCAACATACTTACTAACCAACACACCTGAGAAAACAGCCACTTCTTCGCAGATTCAAATATTGCAAATCACCGAATACCAGACAACACAGCGTTGATTAGCCGTCCATGGTATCACCGTTCTTTGTGCTGTTGGTCGCGTCAAGTTACACGTGTCACAGCGTGGATTAGACGTCCGTGGTATCACTGACCTATATTCTGGAGGTTGATACAGCTACACGAGCCACTTTCAACTGGCGAAAAACACTGGTCACTCTGAAATAACGGGTTAGACTGATTGATACCAGTTCTCAAACCCCTCATTACCTTCGATTCGGTTGGTTTATATCGGCCATGGATCCCACCGCTCTTAGAGTTTCACCTAGACCACGGATCATACGGGTCTGTACAAGTTCACAGTAATCAACGTGTCATTTACCGTTAACTAACCGTTCACGTTTTCCAGATATTAGTCAACAACGTTGACTACCATAAGCCCATAAAATGGATAATGGTCTCGCTTCGTCCATATTTATATCTAGGACACTGTTCTCCTGGAATGTGAAGCCGCATCGCTAAGTAATGGGTTCCCAGTGTTTCGAAGATATGTGGCCTTCGCAATGTCGATAGTAGATTTGCCAATGACGGGGCACTGTATGATGGAAAAACGAAATCGTGAACCACACCGCAGTGAACACTTCATAGATGGTTGGGGGTGTCATTCATCCTGCTCTTCCCGGACACACGCCCGCTGTTATTTATTTTAAGCAACTCTGGTGCCCAGCATGACTACTTAAAATGACTCGCCATTATTTGTGCACCTGTATGAGTTTGAAAATTAAGCTGCTTGCCAAGACATGATGATGGGTACATCGGCCATTTCTATTCTCCATTACTATGAATGTTTCAAACATGTATACAGTGTTCTTTTTACTTCCTATTACTCCTCTTCAATATTTATGTTTGATAGACTTTAGAACTATGTAATTCATTACCTGTAAATTCCCTTTCTCCTAATCTGTAATTACTTTGTAAATTATTCTAAGAATTACAAGAGAACTGCTTGGTTTATTTAATGACACCCACAGTTACTCAAATTATACAACACTGAATAAAATGATGTGTGAAAAATGAATATGAAAGGATTTTGGACAAAGCTGCCATCACCTTGCTTGAGGTTCATTCTGGATAGATGCCTGGAAGGAGTGACAAAAGCCCCATAAAAACTCAGACCATCTACCTAGTCTCTAGGTTGATGATAATCTGCTTGGTGTACACACAGGTTCATCAACCTTACATGTGAGAGGTAGAGGTAGATCCATTTCTTTACAACATATTACACCTTACAGTAAATATTCTAGTTACATTTGTCAATAAGGTTACAATTACAGTTATGTTTCTCCAGTAGTGTAGACACTACCTCGTCAATGAGACTATATGTTTATGTGTCTTGAATATAACAAAATATCTAACCCCTCCTTTAACTACTGCGAAGGCACAGAAAGGATCTTAAACAAAAGGATTTGGTAAGAGAGAGAAAAGTAAAGTAGTGTAAAAGTTTACTACAGTCAAAATTGAATCATTGGCAAATATAATGCTCATTTGTTTGATGTTGAATCATCAGCTGCTGTCTACAAACAAACACACTAATTTGTAGGGTAAAAGGATAGGGTGGGCTTTAAAATCAGAAACCAAAGCAACAGTGTGTGACATACCACCAAAAGGGCTATTGTAGAACATTACAAAAATAGCATATCTCCTGGGCTTTTGGTGGCACCTCAGAAGACTGACAGCAGTGTCTACATTCAGTACAAATATTCTCATGGTGACAGGTGAGTATGATATCTTAACAGCATATATGTACATACACACAGTCTCATAAATGCATTAGAATGGAAAGGTAAAAAAGACATTGTAATTAAAAGAGGAGTAAAAAGAGTATCACAAATCTATGTCTAGTGGTAACATACATACAAAACCAAATCACTGGTAGCAAACCTACAGAACAATAATTATGCAAATCATATAGGTGTGTTGCATATATATTTGTATGTGTTTGCTTTTGTGTGTGAACTTCTGAGGATGAAAGTTTCTGCAATGGCAGGCTGTTACAAAATGGGCAATGTAAGTATTCGAATGAACTAAAGAGTTGAAACATTCCTGTTGGAATAATTTTTATAATGAATTGACACAGTGTTATTTTCACTGCTCACAGCTAGGTTTGTGTGGCTGTCTTTTGTAGAAACAACTTGGAATGGTTCACTCACCTGTGTGGGGTGAGGTATCACAGTTTGTCAGTGGCAGTTCCTTCCCCACTACAAAAAGGAACTTAAATACCATTGAATTGGATTTCTTTGATTGAAAACTGACAAGAAATGGGATCTATGCGATTTTGTAAGGGATCTCACAGTTACACAGAATATAAAACACTAAAGCAAGGATGCTGGAAACACATAGTATGTGATGTCTGTGCTATGCTAGACAAGGGAAAGGAGAGATAACATTGAATAGTTTGACACTTGTCATTGTAAAACTATGTGCATTTGTGCATTACAGACCATATTAATCAGGAAACCTGCAACAGTGCCATAGATGTAGGGACTAATGTCCCTATGTTCTTTCATGGGAGAACACTGCATATCTTAACAATCAAATATTTCAATTCAGTGTAATAATATGAGAAGAGAATAATAATTTAACATTTGAGAAATGTGGTACAAAAGTCCAAAATTCGAGTGCTGCCATTCATCAGAAAGGAATGTAAGAACTGTATGTAGTAACCATGTTCTACTTAATTTATACACCCCTAGCATTATTAGGTCCACAAATTAAATTGGATGAATTAGGATGTGAAAGTGGTTTTCACTTGCCTTCTACCTGAGAAGTTATCAGGGAGGTTCTTGGAATCTGTTATGACCACTGGTATCAGTTACAGATATGCCTGATGAAAAAATTATCAAGAAATGTCAGGAAGCAGAGGCTATGGTCACTCTTAAAGAAGCCTTCAGTGTCATTAGATGCTGAATACTTGTCTGACATGTGCTGAAATACTGATGCCTTCTACTATTCATTTCATTGACTGCCATTTCTATAGTTTAATTTTTCACACATTTATCACTATGAGAGAAAAGATGAGCACCATTGGAGTATATATTTTTGAAATGTATTCACTGTACATTTTCATTCAGTGCTCCTAACTCTTATTTAACCCTTTATCTGCTAACGTGGAGAATGTGGGGAGCTCCAAATAATGCTACCAAAAGGCAGTTGGGATTTAACTCAGCGTTTAAAGGGTTAATACTCATACAACTCACTGTCTTTGGTCTCTTTCATCTTACTGATCTTGTGCTGCCCTTTTTGTGTACAGAGAGCACTAACAATTTGTACCACTGAACTACATACAGGTTTAGTGTTGATGCAGCTCATAAAAATATATGATACTTCATGTTTCCTTTGCATTTCTTGAACATTTCAGTTACAAGATGCGAAGTATAGTTATTTTTCTTCACGATCATTTTTTTTAAATTTATAAATGATATTAAATATTAAATTTTACTATTTATTTTTATCTTCTTCATCTTTCACTGCACTCTTGAGACAGAAGTACAAGTAAATTCTAAAATACTCCTAACACACACATACATGTCTATTGCTGAAAGGTATATACTTTGCCCATTCCATTTTCTTAAATATAAACCTCTTTGAAAAGTGTTCAAATAAATGAAGTAGATCATTATCATATGCATAATTTAGGACATGTGGTTTTCTGTAGATAGAAGTGCTAGATGAAAACTGATGAAGTCTGATTTCAGGTTCACGTAACAAAAACAACATTTGTCTGACAATGTGCGATATAGGTATGAAAAATTAATTTCACTGGAATATATTCAGTTCTTCCATAGCTGAAAGATGTATGGGTGAATGGAGAGATATCATGTCCCAGCTGTTAATTTATTGAATACACTTCATGCAAAGAACACACAAACATGTGTAAGAAATTTCAAAAGAGAGATGCTACTATGAGGTATGGATAATTGAAGATTGAGGACAAGGAGGCAGTGGAGACAGAGGAGATGAAAGAAGAAGGAAAAAAAAAAAGCTCTGTAAATTTAAAAGAATATAAAAATGACAGCCTTATAAAGCAACTCATTTATCCTGGAATGCAGTACTGAGTTACTGAATGTGAAGCCATACTGCTCAAAATTTGCTTAACTTAATATACATGTAACATTAAGCTCTGAGAGTCATTTAAACTGGATATGTAGGATATGGGAAACCTACCATTTAAGGAACAATTATACACACACACACACACACACACACACATACACACACACACACAATTAAAAAAGCCTCTGTGTATTTCCAAACAAGCTATTCCTGGAGAACAAGCCTGTTCAGTCCAGTCTCTTCATTCTAGTTGCTTATGAACAAGTGAAAAACATATAAAGTGAAACAAAGTTTCTGCTGCTCTCTGCAACAATAAAAACAAAGTACTAACTGTGTGGAAATATGTGTTATTTATAAATAATGATTTACACTAACTTTAGCCTGACAAAACATTTGGTGGTGAAAACAATGAATAAGACAGCCATTCAAACATGATGCTGGACATCTGAATCTTGAAATAACAGAAATACACACACCGTTTTCACAGCGAGCCTCTTGAAACAAGTTAAGACATCATATTTCAGGATATCAGCCCTCAACTGCAACAATACTTGCAGACATGTATTTGTGCTCATTCTGAATGAAATACAACTATTCACTATCCAAGTATATCTTACAATTTCTCATTTATTTTATTCCTTCATATTTTCTAAAAGCACAGAAAATAATAATGCTTGAATAACTGAGGATCTGATGAGAATTTATAGTGATTATATTTGCATTTATGAATTAGTACTGAAAAAAGCATGTGCTTAAAAATAAACAATTCTGCATATGACATGTAACTGAGAACTGGTACATTTGTCAATAACAGGAAAATATTCTGCAGTTATATATGCATTAAATGATGATAAACTTTGCAGAAATCAGTTGAAATTTAGTTACTTAAATATGAACCTAAGATATGTCTCTGAGGTAGTATGATATATTGTATTTTATATTTCAGTGTCACATCTGAAAATTGGAATTCTTTTACTGTTGCACACCAGACTGACAAGGCATCTACTCAAGTGGTCACATGAAAACATCATCTGAAGTCCTGAACTTTGATAGTACCTGCCCAGTAAAGAATCTGCGCAAAATTCTGGCTGCCAATACATACTGCAAGTGTCAACAAAAATTGTGACTTCTAACATAAAATCAATATCAACTGCAAATTGAAGAATTAAATTAAATAGTGTAAACAGCACCAGGTGGTTCTCTTAAAAGGAGCCCCTACCCATGCAGTCTGCTAATACTGCAAACATATTTTTAAATCCGGTGTATGCTCATACCATTGTCATAACAACTTAAATGATATCAGTTACTTTTAAACATGTTATCTGTTATCCTGAGTAAAGGATGCATACACACCAGCAATGGAAATGCACTCATAACATAATTGGAAAGCACATGTATGGCCTACTTTCAAGTGTGCCATGCAGTATAAATTAATTACGTACAAAAGGAAGAAAAAGAAGTTACAAGTGTGAAACATGAAAAATGTATTAGAAGCATGTTTAAATTGCACCATGAACATCAAATAAGTTATGTTGTCTGACATTTCTTCATTTCAGAGAAACTGATTATGCTGGTACTCCAAATGTTTGTGGATACACAATGACATATTTTGTTAATGTGTGTCATCCACGTTATGTTAATACAGCTCATAGCAATACACTTATCAGTCTCTACACAGCACTTTAATATAGTGATTTAAACAGCTACATGTTTCTGAAATGTGAAGCCTAATGATGGTTGTCTTGTGTAGCCAAAACATGTAGCTTTTTAGGTTACTATAATACAGTGCTGTGTATTGATTGTGTTTTTATGTGCATATTTTGTTGTGTTTCAGAAGTACCTCATGAGGCCTCACATTCAGGGCACTAATAACTGAAAATAAAGAAGTGACTTTAATTTCAAAACACTGTCTCCTTGAAATACTCCAAAGTTTATAGTACTGTTGCAGATGATCTTATCAGGCAAGTTAGATGGAGAGGTTTGCATTGACAAAAGTAGTCTTTATTTATTGTGTCCAGTTTTTCCAAATGGAATTTTAAAGATTGTTATGTGGATCCACAGACCTCCTACTAATAATAATTTTTTTGTTTTGTTTTTAAATACTCTTTTTAATGTAACACTGACTGAATTCTTCTTATTTTTAGTTTGTTCTCTTGTACCATTCTGAGTCTCCAACTTGTCTCTATATTGAAATTCTTACACTTCTCTTGGACACTTGCAGTTTATAGTGACAGCTGAGATTCTGCACAGTTTGTAACGTTTCAAAATTTCATGAAAGTTTTGCCACTTTTAATGACAAGATCTTTAGTGTTATGAAAGAATTAAATGGTATTTCTTGAAGAAAGTTAAAACTGAAAATTTGTTGTCATTTTCTTGTCATTCATTGCCTTTCTCAGTGTTGCTTCAAATTTTTTATATGACAAATTCTTGAAAATTAATTTACCTATAAAGCTTGTATACAGATGGGTGTACCACTTTTGTTGATCAATAGAAAATTTTGTCCACATTTTTATTTATTACTTTATTATGGCTTACTGACTGACACATTCAGTAGTTCAGATTTCACACAATTGAGTGGTAGGATATGTGAATAACGACTTTGAAAGCACAGGAAACAATGTTGCTTAATTTTAGGTACTATCCTGGGATCTGTCTGAAGGAATTGAGACAAACCATGAAAAAACTTGTCAAGAGAGTCGTTTGCCTGGTTGACATTTGAAGGCAAGACCTCCTGAATAAAAAGTAAAAATATTCTGTATGACCACAATATTAATTTCATTTCCATGTCACTTAGAAATAACATACACAACAAAACTGCTGATCTGCACAGATAAAGTTTTACTGTTTGGTCATGGAATGCTTTGTGATTGTGTTCTACACTTGTACTGATGTAAAATAGACTCAGAGATTGAGTCACCCATGTTGTGCTGCAAGTGTGGAGAGCTGTCATCTGAAAAATTATCACTTGTTTCAGATATAACACTGAACACTGATGTTGGAATTGGTCCACTCTAGCTGTTAGCATACCCCAAATCTTTCTAAATCTTTCTTCTCCTTGCAGAATTGCATGAGATTTTTTCTGAACAAAAAATAAAAGATTAAATGGTTTGAGGTAGTTGTGAGATCATTTTTAAATTTAAAAGTACTTGGAATGAAAGAAAACCAAGCATGGATTTGTTTAACAGAACAGTTGTATCTTATTTCAAGCAGAATTATTCAAACCAAGAAATTCCATTTGAAAAACCAGAAGTAAATGAGACTGAATGGAATACAGTACATTCTAAATTTAATTCTGTATTGGATTTTGCATATAAAACTGATACCTAATTATCTGAAGTATGACAGGTGGCACTACCCATTACACAGTTGCCAAATTTGCCGTGGGTAGTGATATACAGTGACACAGTGGCAAGGTTACAACACAACAAACAATAAATGGATGAAAGTTTTGTACTTTTGAGACAGGATTTGGGCAAGTGTTGTC
>Ga0123353_10019150_pt1 | contig 10157 bp, 9 predicted proteins | sample TergutLab28metaG_3_FD_92763 | JGI IMG/M metagenome (GOLD analysis project Ga0123353, IMG submission 92763) | Labiotermes labralis P3 segment gut microbial communities from Petit-Saut dam, French Guiana - Lab288 P3 | ecosystem: Host-associated > Arthropoda: Insects > Digestive system > Gut ...
GAGTGGACCCCGTTCCAGACCCACTACTACTCAGAAAATCTGGTAGCGCCGGGGATCGAACCCGGGACCTCTGTATCTGTAGCCAGAAACTCTGACCACTAGACCACAGAGGCGGTCATTGCTATAGCTAGCTTACATAAAAAGACAGGCTTATTTTAGAGAAGTTCCTAAGCGAGATTTAAATCAGATAATATTTTTAATAACATGCACAGAAAAACAATAGAATACTATTTCACTCTACACGATTTGCATCGGAATAAATTTACCTCAAGGTCAATGAGGTAAGAAGAATTCTAGAAATGTGTGTATTCAGAACAGTTGCTCGTATTTGGGCTCTAACCACAACTTGTACATAAAAACCGCTAATAGGTACATGGACCTGACAATGTATGTTGCATCAATACATGTTTCGGCCTCTAAATGGGTCGTCTGCTCTGTGTGTAGAACCGTTACGTAATGCTGCTTATGTTTCCAGATTCGCAACGGGTTTGAATAAATTAAACCCCCGCAAGTATTTTCTTCTCTTCACTTTCCTCAACTACAATTCTGAGAGCATTTCTCTTACAGACACTACCCGACTGACGCAATAGTTACGTTCCGGAAGGTCTGGTGCAAGTCCAATTATTGTGCAAGTCGGAACTGATTGTACATATACAAGTAGTCATCTATGTGTAAACAAGAGAATTCAGTACACTGGAACCTGATAGGCCGCAGCACGACCGCCCTGCCACCTGTGCTATCGCCCAGCAGTATTCTTCCTGCAACTTTTTCTGATTGCGCTCTTATTCCAGCATGGAAAAATTCGGCGCCATTCAATAATGTTATCTTTGAAATTGTTATAATTTTTTACTATTACGTCAGTCGGGTCGTGTGTGCCCGTTCCATTAGTGATGATGCAGCACTTTCTAATGAGTATAAATCAAAAAAGATGTTATTATGGAAGTTTCTGCAGCATGATTAGTGCTTTCAATCTACACTCTCCCATAAACACGAGAGACCAAGATTCACACCCATACGTCACAAAACACAAAACTACGGTAAAGGCACGATATACGGGTACGTAATGGTTGCGTTTTTAGACAGCAATGCACAGAAAAAATACCCAATTAAAGTTTATCGCAATTTATGGCGCTTAACATTCTTTTCATTTGGAAGATTTGATTTTTTTTGTTCCTGCATCCAGAGGTGAAAATAGGCGAAAGGACGAGCGATGCGGCGAAAAGGGTGGCTAAATATATATTTTCAACTAGAAACATTCTTTTTGCGTCCAGCACTTTTCAAATTGTCCAGCCAAATATAATAAAAATCAATAGAAAACTGTGATTTTTTTTTTAAATTTACAATTTCTGTTAGGGGTAGCCATTTTATTTACTCGCCCCAGACGCCAAAAAAAGACCAATCTACGCCACTGTTTACAGTTTGAGGTACAGTGCACCGACGATGCTGCCGGCTGGTGACCAGCCGGCGGCATCGTCGGTGCCTTGCACCACAAGCTGTAAACACAGTCTAGTGCTCCTGAGGATGGGCGAAATTATCGCCCGAAACATGTTGAGCTTATTGAAACCATTAATAAACCGTTATTGTTGCATCTCGTTGGTTGTTTATTTTATAGTCCTGAAGAATGTCTACCACACTAAAGGAAACAGGAACTTGATCACTTTGGGACTGAAATAACTTTGGCTAGAATCAGGAAAGTAACCTTATATAACACCTTCCTGTTTATAAGTATCGCAGTAAAAATATGGAGCTCTAAATTACAGCAGCTGATACACGGCACAGCATCGCTAAGCCTTTCCTACAGAATCAGATCAGCACAGCTGTCGAAGCGCCTCTACCTGCTGGTGCTACTCCACATTTTCTGCGTGAATAAATCTTCCTCTCACTCCATTTGCAACTTCCTTGGGTACAAAACAAAAAGACAAGCTGCCATTCCACTAGGCACCCACATAATAACATGTTGTTTCAGCTGTATTTCCTATGCATCAACAAGCATAAATGGTCGCCAATGATATCAAGCTACTCGTGTGTCCAAAAAAGTTGGGCACGACAGCAGAGTAGGTTTTCCTACATTCTTTGCAAGCTGTTTGTCGGGCGTCGCTGATTGTAACAGATAATTTTTTTGTAACATTTACTTCATGCTCGATGCTCAGCAACGTAAAAACACCACAACCTACACACATTCCTGTCACAAGGCTTTTCACCTCGGTTGCTTTTGTCACATTTCACGTAAGTTTAACTGCACTGGTAGCCCAGACCTGCGTAACATTTATAATTGGTTACAATCTTTAAAGCTATTTCTTTCAACATACGTATGAAACATCTGTATGGAAGCATCGCGGTAAGAAAAGCGTGAAATACTTAGGAGATGATGACAGGATAATGTTAAAAGGGATCTTTAGTAAGTGCGGTACAATTGGTAAATACAAAAACTACCCATGTACAGATCTAAACAAGCCCTTAAGTCTCCAGTAAGTTCAGGTTCCCAAAATCTGTAGGCTGTCGGTACATGGGGGTGGAAAGTTTGTCAGCTGTATGCACCGGCCGCCTTTACCTTCCAGGAAATATCCGTGGTACTCATTTCTGTTGGGGACCGCGGTAGCACAGTGGTTAAGGTCCTGTGCTACAAATCGGAAGATCGCTGGTTCGATTCCAGATGGTGTCATTGGAATTTTTTATTGACATCATCCTTCCGATCGCACTATGGCCCTGGGGTCGACACAGCCTCTAACAGAAATGAGTACCAGGAGTATTTCCTGGGGCTAAAAGCGGCCGGTGCGTAAGGCTGACAACCTTACCACCATTCTGGGCCGTTGTCACGTAATCTGGGAACGTTAACTTCCTGGAACCTTCTGGCCACCTCGGGCCTGTAATGGGACTGATTTACCTTTTTTACTCATTTCTGTTACATGCTGAGTCGACCCCAGTGCCACAGTGCGGCCGGAAAGATTGTCAGTGAAAAATCCTAATGACACAATCGAGAATCCTTCCGGCTTGTAGCGCAGTGCCTCAAACAACTGCGCTACCCCATGCGTTTATATTTACATTTATGTAAAAGTAAAGGCATAGCCGTAACAGACCACGCAAGCACACAGGGAAAGTAGAGGTACAGCTCTACTCTGTATTTAACCTCAGCACTAGATTGGGTGAGTGATGAACACTATGCCCCGGCCGTCTTACCCACGAGAAGTAGCCCAGGTCTCCATTCTACAGAAGGCTGGATGGGCTCCAGAACTGCCCTGTGTGGGTAAGGGGGACATAAAAATCTCGTCCCCACGGTTTTTCGAAACCCGAACCGTCTAGTTATGTTGACTACACTAAATATGTGACGAATTGAAGTGGTTACACATAAAGACTAATAAGAGGCTTTTGTGATCACTGTGATGTGCTAGGATCTTCTGGGATGTGTGCGTTGAGTCGCCTGGTATTTTGTTACCAATGTCTAGGTACGAGGCGCCGGTCTCATTTTCAAGGGTTCAGATGTCTTCTTCGACCGACACTTTCTCCCGAAACGTCGGTAACCAAATGCAGAGGTACGCAGCGCAATGTCTCAGAAAACAGTAGATTCAATTAGACCGTTGCGAAAACTTAAGAACTTACATGAGGTACTTTAAGTTCCACGAAAATAAGAAACATTTTAAGCCGAAATTATACTGTTTAGTAAAGATTCTCAAAATTAAGTTTATTTGACAGCGTTGTAAATGCAGAGGTTACGTGATTCTGTAATGGTTAGAAAATGTTCAGTGTCGGTGAACTGAAAAGGAAGAAGGAATTTGTCCCCCTGATTTTTAATAGGCAATAGAAATTTACCAGATTTAGGGGAATACTGATCACATGTATCCAATATTTGAGGCGCCGTCTTTAACATTCAACTTAATTTTGGATTATTTACCACTTGACTTTGTAGCCAAGCATTTTCTTGTTGAATTTATGTTTTTTCTTTTGCCACAGTTACCATAATTCATAGTGTGGAGTCACGTGACCTATTTCCCGCACTTTACTCTAGACAACGTTTGTTGGACGGTCCTTCAGGCTAACAAATGCTTCCTCGTGTATTGGAACTGGTCATCTCTCAAACGTAACTCAGACCTGTCACCGATCCGCAGATTTGCTTCCAAACTGCACACATTGCACATCGACCCCTCCTGTCTCATATAGGTATGTCGGAAAGTCTGTATCTCTATAAAATAATCCAGTGTAAAAGAAACGACAAATTCCTTTAGTAGTGGCTATATTTCTATATTTCTTACATAATCACAGAGTGTCCAACGTAAATCGATTAAAATATATAATTTCAAAGACTATTTTTATACGTTGTGTCTTTCAAATTTCTAAAATTGCTGTCGAAAATATATTGTGTAGTTTTGGTCATTAGAGTCATTTATGAGCCGTCCGCAAACCCTATGCACGTACTAGAACACACATAACTGCAGGAGCCAACTATCTTTTTGTCTACCTACCCACCCACCCACGAAATTTAACATCGCCAGTTTAAGTTATGGTCGATATCAATTTGATACCAATTCAAAGTCTTCGTCTTTGTCTTTACTGAACAGCGCTGAAGCCCCAATATGCCCACAATTTCGACCGAAAGTTTTCGGATTATATTCCTTATATATACATGTATGTGCATGTGTTTGTGTGCGTAAACAAAAGCATGGACAGCTGCAAATTAGGCCTTAAACCTATTCACCGTCCTTCACGATGAGTCAAGTTCTAATTTATTTCAGCAAACAGAAAGCAAGTGTTCGTTTACAGGAATGTGAAAGAGAGAGACGCAATATCTCTTTGCCCCTTTTCCGCCACTCTTCTATAAACAAAAACTAAAAATGAAATGAAGTGTCTATAAAGCAGATCTCTCATGAAGGACCTCAGTAAAATTTACGACAAAACTGCCTTTATCTTTGGGGTAAATATCTGCATCCTACAAATAAGACAGTTCTAGTTAGACTCAGCTGTTTCAGCCTCATGATTTTTTTTCCAGACATCATTAAAGGAGACAACTGGCAATTAAGTTTTCTGAATAAATTAAGGAAGCTCCGGAAAGATTCTTGTTCAAAACAGAAGAAGCAAGGGACTTTCAGAGGCTTCAAATTAAATCCGTCTCCCATATATGTACAAGGGGCACGGAAGATGGAAAGAACTGAGATCAGAGAGAAAGATTGTGGAAGTCACACTGCAGGAAGGGATACAAGAAGTTGATTCTTTCACAAAAGGGTTAATTTTTTTCTTTGACCAATGTAGTGACTTAACTTATCCCTCTTTTTAAAATTCCTATTCTAAGGATACTGATTATCCCTGCAAATAGTAGGATAGTATCTTAACTTCAGGGCCGAATATCCATGAGAAAGACAGTATGACTTTTTGACTATAGTTTATGAGACAATTATGGTAATTACAATAAACGTTAAGTCTAGCCTTTTGCCTAATACCGAGCCATGAAAGCAAGTAAGGGGGAGCAGAGATAAGCTCCATGTATTCTTGGCCTCAGTACTACTGGAAGGTGAAACGACAAATTCATCTTTCCACCATCCACGTAACGCAATGACAACAGGACATGCTAATGGAAAGAAAATACCTGTCAAGCCACATCGTCCCGTTAGCAACCAGTCGCCTTACTACCTCAGATAACCCTTTTGCAAGCGTATGCTTCTTTGTGTTTAAATTCCCCGGGGTTTGTTCTGCACGTAGTACATTCAGTGCCGGAACTGGTAGGGTAAATTTACCTTTCCCAAACTGGTAAGTAGGATTCAGTTACGGAGGTAGTACGTACACCAATTGGACTATTTTACGAAATCTGCTACATCTATTGATGGATTCTTATTTTAAAGTCCACGTGTCACATGGCTGCGGTTCGTGGCCGAAAAGTGTAAAAGCATCAGAATTCTATATTGTGCAGCTAGTTGGAATTTAGTTTGTGTGTGTATATATATATATATTCATTCATTCATTCATTTGGTAATCTGTCTTACGATAGGTCCAAAGCCTCTTCCAAAGCGAGCTCTCCACATAGTGCGATCTAGAGCTTCCTCCTTCAAATGTGGGTATCCTCTTGGAAAATTGTATGTAGTCCAACACAGCTGTGTCACTTGAGGTGTATTTAATGACTATATAATGGACAACTACATGTTTCGGCCTGTACTGGCCATCTTTAGGTTGTCTCGGGGAAACTTAAGAACTACTATAAGTATGCACGCGCACATGGTGTAGAAATCTCTACACCAGGTGCGCGTGCATACTTATAGTAGTTCTTAAGTTTCCCTGAGACAACCTAAAGATGGCCAGTACAGGCCGAAACGTGTAGTTGTCCATTATATAGTCATTAAATACACCTCAAGTGACACAGTTGTGTTGGACTACATACAATTTTCCAAGTTTCACACACACAACGGGGATGACTCACTTCCCTGAGGGTATCCTCTCCTTTCCTTAAGGTTATCCAGTAGCTTCCCACGTCTACTTCCTCGTCTTCCTGTCACTTCTATCACCCTTTTATCTTTCCTTCAATAACCTGTTGTAGAAGGCAGTTTCTATGCAAAATGTGACCAATACATGAAATAAGTAAACGGAAGGCTAACTGGACATATATATATATATTTATATACTCGTATGTTACAGTGTATGTTTTGTGTACGTATGCCACAGTATTTTTTCACTAAAAACCCAACCCGGGTCTTTCAAATTATACACATCAAGCAGCTGGTAAACAGGTGGCATTTATATGTATTTAATGTAACGAAAGGGCTTAACAACATTCCTTTATAGTCGGTTCCGATTACAACACTCGTGCAGGCACTGCTTTGTTGAAACCCTGTGATGTCAGCACCTTCATCGAACTTTGCAGAAACAGAGCTTCACTATTTTTGCCATAGTCCAACCTCCACTGCCGTCCCATTAATCTTTTGATCTGCATCCTGCCTCAGCCAACAGTCTTTGTTATGCGGCTAATGCAGTTAATCCAGGATATTGTTTTTCCAGAGAAAAAGAGACAGAGCGCCGGGAGGGCTTTATTTCATGAGCGAAGTGAAAATAACAGAATCTGATGACATCTTGGTGTCCGCATCACTAAGACATGCAATCTCTTCTTGTCAGAAGCGTGGAAGGGTATGGCGGGGCGAGGGGGCTGCATGTCTCAAGCCACATTGATATAACATCACGGACGAACCTGTAGAGCCGCTTGATGAAAGGGCCTGTGATATAAAATCAGAGCATTCAGTTTCTGAGGTAAAGGGAGTAACAAGGATAATGCACTGGCTTGCCATATCAGCGGTTCTCAGAAGAACACGTCTCCTACTCTGAATGACTCTACTTACGTGCTTGTTATTTCCTTTGTATTTACTTATTTATTTATCACTGCCTTGGGTCTCTCTTTGCTTCCAAATTTCCCTTTCTCTTTCTTCTTCATTTCCTCCTTTCGTTTCACTTCGCTGAGTTTCTCTTTTCTGTTTCCAATTCTCCCTTTCTCTTTCTTCCTTCACTTCCTTCTTTCGTTTCACTCTCTTGGGTCTCTCTTATGTGTTTCCAATTCCCCTTTCTCTTTCTTCTTCATTTCCTCCTTTCCTTTTACTTTCTTGGGTCTCTTTTCTTTGTTTCCAATTCCCCTTTCTCTTTCTTCCTTCATTTCCTCCTTTCGCTTCACTTCCTTGAGTCTCTCTCTTCTCTGCTTCCAATTTTTCCTTTTTATTTCTTCTTCATTTCCCCCTTTCGTTTTACTTTCTTGGGTCTCTCTTCTCTATTTCAAATTCTTCCTTTCTCTTTCTTCCTTCAGTTCCTCCTTTCGTTTTTACCTTCTAAGAGGTATGTCTGCTGCACTCGACCTCAGTAAAACACCAATATTTACTATTACAAAGGCCCTCTAAATATTTCAGCAGGTAGTTTTACGTTCAAGTGTTTAGTGTCAATTCGTCCGACGATAAAAACCACTTGTCAACTATTGGGAGTTACATTGCTCTCTGTGAGTGAGTAACAATTACATTTAGTCTGTCACAAACCATCTCCTACTATGTTTGTAGTAATATCATGCAGCTTCCACTTCAGGCAAATTAGTCGCGCGTCTATCAGACTGATGAAACGCTGCAATATTAGACCCTACATATTTGTAGCTTCCGGAAACGGAGCTCGTAGCCAAGAAAACGTAACATATGGCGCAAATACGTAGCGCTGATGTCTTTCGTTTAGTTCATAAATGTTAGACTCTTTTCATTTAATGTATATTATGATTATTATATTTTACTTTACATTAATTTTATTATAATTATTATGAAATTATCGTTTTCATTTGTCTACATGTGTGGAGTAAGCTCTAACCCTGCTTTTTATAAAAAAAGTTCCAATCATGAATTTGGTCCCGAAAACCAGCTCCGATGCCGGAAAAAGGAAAAAGCTAATCTCAAGGGCCCAACTGAGAACGTTTATTTTAACAATAGAGACAGGACTAGTGCTCGAAACTTCGTGATTCACAACCGAAACAAAATGTAAAATGCACATTATGTGTCAAATCAGAATAAATTAAAAGATCTCAATATTCACACAAAAATTTATTCTACAGCAATGTTGGTAATTTTGATAAACCCCATTTACACGCTTGGCACCACTGTCACCGTAAGTACCTAACAAAAACAGTAAAGTGCCACGCCGTTTTAAATGCCAATCCGGCCTTACGTAACAAACATGAAATAGTTCGTCCTATTTGATTTCCGCAGTGCTCTATTTTCAAAATTACTACCGAAGTTTCCGTATTACTGATCAAAATTTCTTCCATACTCCGAAAGCCCCGAACTGAAAAGTTGGCCACACAAAGTTATCCTGAGTGATGTCGGAGTGTCTGCCTGGATACAAGACTTCCTGGCTGATGTCGGAGTGTTTGCCTGCAGACAAGATATCCTGGCTGATGTCCGAGTGTCTGCCTGGAGACAGGATATCCTGACTGATGTTGGAGTGTCTGCCTGGAGACAAGATATCCTGACTGATGTCGGAGTGTCTGCCTGGAAATAAGATATCCTGGATGATGTCAGAGTGTCTGCCTGGAGACAAGACATCTTGACTGCTGTCTGGGTGTCTGCCTAGAGACAAGATATCATGACTGATGTCGGGGTGTCTGACTGGAGACAAGATATCCTGGTTGATGTCGGAAAGTCTGCCTGGAGACAATATATCCTGCCTGATGTCGTAAAGTCTGCCTGCGGACAATTATCCTGATTGATGTCGGGGTGCCTGCCTCGAGACAAGATATCATGACTGATGTTGGGGTGTCTGCCTTGAGACAAGATATCCTGACTGTTGTCTGGGTGTCTGCACAGAGACAAGGTACCCTGAATGTCGGGGTGTCTGTCTGGAGACAAGATATCCTGGCTGATGTCGAAATGTCTGACTGGAGACTAGTTATCCTAAAAGTTTTTGGAGTATATTACGGCCTCCTGTTGAGTAAAGTGCATAAAATTCCTATAACACGTCACTATAGGGTCCTCACGGTTCCTTATTGATATTCATGTAAACTAGACTATATCAGTCTATATAAATATTCGCTACATAAGCAAGAATTAGGAACAGTCCTTCTTTGCCCAACTAACAAAGATAAATTTGCTTCACTGTTCATAAATCACCCGCCCAGTTATCCATGTCAGTGGACGAATTTGCTGTTGGCTATACTGGTGTACGCCCCACCTGTTATTTTTAATTGCCACAAGATTGAACTATGGAAGCAACAAAGCCGTGCCCGGATATTACCTCTGTCTTGCTGTTAATAATTAATTTTTCATTACGTTAGTCATAGTTCTTCGAATTACTGCCCTGAAATTAATATGTTTAAAGAAACAGGATCAATCAGTATCAACAACAAATATTTAGAGTACTCAAAGGTATATTAAATTCTTTCTTAGTGATCTTTATTCACATTATTTATATTAGATTCTTCATCCCCAAATGAGTAATACAAAAGGGTTTGACGTTAAATCCCGTTTAATGAAGATGAATGAAAATTTTACGATCTGCTCTAAGACATATACTTTAAGAAAGATATAAAACCAGGAACATTTAGCCAGGTTTCGGACCGTCTAACTCCAAACAACAAGACAGAAACAGCTTCCTTTGAATCAAATCTTGTTAGCATAATAAAACAAAATTTGGCCTCAATATCTTTATCAGTATCACAATCACCATCA
>Ga0123353_10019153_pt1 | contig 10156 bp, 2 predicted proteins | sample TergutLab28metaG_3_FD_92763 | JGI IMG/M metagenome (GOLD analysis project Ga0123353, IMG submission 92763) | Labiotermes labralis P3 segment gut microbial communities from Petit-Saut dam, French Guiana - Lab288 P3 | ecosystem: Host-associated > Arthropoda: Insects > Digestive system > Gut ...
CAGACTCAGGTTCTCGGGCGAAAGGTCGCGGTTCTCGAGGGGAGTCAGGTTTGTATTGACAAAAGCGATACTGCTGAAAAAAGGAGAGGCCATGAAGAAATCATGACTCACGACAATCATGCTGATTGTACCGCGCAACCTGCCCAGAAATTCGTAAAAGCAGAGTTTTCCTTCAGGATCAATGCTGGCTGTGGGTTCGTCCAGCAGCAGCAGGAAGGGAATCGGCGCGGCCTCTGGCGAGGGCGATGTCCCCAGATTGCATTGACTGCCCATGAGCGCTCGAGCGACCAGAGCCCGTTGGCGCTGCCCGCCGGAAAGCGCGCCCACGCGCTGCTTTTCCAAGCCGCTGAGGCCGAGCAATTCAAGGTAGTTGCGCGCCTTGTCCCTTGCCGTGACGCCGGTATCCCAACTGCCGCCCCGTATGTTTGGCCATATACCAGGAGAGGCGCTCCCCATGAGGACCATATCCAGCACCGAGGCTGGAAAATCAGGCTGCATGGTGGAGAATTGCGGCACATAACCGATATGGCGGCTCATAAGGGCAGGGGGTTCGCCGAAAACGGCAATGCTGCCCTTTTGTGGTGTGAGGAGCCCCAGAAGCAGATGGAGCAGGGTAGTTTTTCCGCCGCCGTTCGGACCGATCAGGGCCAGGAAATCCCCTTGCCGGACAGTGAGATTGACACTATTCAGGACAGGCGTGCTCCGGTCATGGGAAAAGCACAGGTTCACGATGGATACCGCGGGGGTGAGCGGACGTTCGCTATCTTGGGCGCTATCCGGGGTGCGGGCCGGATAGGCACCGGAACTGAAGGCGTGGAGCATAGCGTGGTCGTCTCCTCAGCGCGCAAATGACTGCACGAGTTTTTCACCCATCCCGGTGTACAACTGCATCAGGTCTTCGGCCAGGGGGTCGGCTTCGACAATGGTCGCGCCCAGAGCCTCGGCAACGGCCCGGGCCGCGTTTTTAGGAAACTGCGGTTCTACAAAGACGGTTGTGATGCCGTGTGCCTTGGCCCTGTCCATGATCTCCTGCAATTTTTTGGGGCTGGGTTCCTTGCCGTCAACTTCAATAGACAGTTCCGTCAACTCGTAATCCTGGGCAAAATAGCGCCACGAAGGATGAAAGGTAAGGAAGACACGCCGTTCCAGGGGGAAAGATTGGAAGGACAGCGACAGTTCGGCATGCAGCGTCTCCAGCATTCCATCCAGAGTTTTGGCTTTGGCTTGCAAGTCGGCGGCTCGGTCCGGCAGTTCCAGGCACAAGCTTTGGGTTATGACGGACAGCATTTGGCGTATCAAGAGGGGGGAAAGCCAGACATGGGGGTCTTCTCCGTCACGCCTGTGGTGGCCACATCCCTCTTTTTTGGCGTTAAGGCGTCGAATATCGGAAATCAAGGATATTGTCCTGAGATGGGGAGCATTATCCATAATGCGCGGCAGCCAGACATCTTCAAAAGGCACGCCGATGGTGAACCAGATTTGGGACGCGCTTGCCGCGCGCACCTGGGCGGGAGAAGGTTCATAGATGTGGGGGTCTGATCCGGGCTTGACCAGGACCGTGACCGAGACAGCATCCCCGGCGATGCGCTCCAAAAGGAACTTTTGTGGCGCAATACTTACCAATACGGGCAGAGGGGCACTGTTTTTTTCAGCAAGGGCAGGCAGGCAGAACACAAGAGGCAGCGCGCAGAATAGGGCAAGGAAATGGAACAAACGGGTCATGGTATAAAAATTCCTTCTTCTATATATATTATCGATTAAATCACTATTGGTTATTTTGTGGGCCATGTAAAGAAGAAAAATGTTGAAGAGGGGGGAATAAAAAATGCCGCGGGCCGTGACTTCCAGTCACGGCCCGCGGCGAGTGTTCAAATGAGGGGTGCAGGGGAATCATTCCCCTGCCGGGGGAGTCTGAGGGGGCAGAGCCCCCTCAGGTTCTAAGTATTGATATCCACGAGCAGAGGATCGTCTGCCAATTCTTCCAGGAACTTGTCCGGACGTTCTTTTTGTTCGGGCACCACGATTTCAGAATGTACGTATTCGCGGTAGCCGGTTCCCGCCGGAATAAGGCGGCCTACGATGACGTTTTCCTTAAGACCGCGCAAGGCGTCCGATTTACCGCGCAGGGCCGCTTCGGTCAGCACCTTGGTGGTTTCCTGGAACGAGGCTGCGGAGATGAAGCTGGAAGTGGTCAAAGAAGCCTGGGTGATGCCCAGCACCAGGGGTTCGGCCGTGGCCGGAATCCGGCTCTCGGCGATGACCTTGGCGTTTTCTTCCTTGAACTCCTGCTTGTCCACCTGTTCACCCACCAGGAAGCTGGTCTGGCCCGGATCAAGCACTTGCACTTTGCGCAGCATCTGGCGCACGATGACTTCAATGTGCTTGTCGTCAATACCCACGCCCTGGAAGCGGTAAACATCCTGGATTTCGTCCACCAGATATGCGGCCAGGAACTTTTCGCCCTTGGTGCGCAGGATGTCGTGCAGTTCGGGGTGTCCTTCGGTCAGGAGCTCTCCTGCCTCGACAAAATCGCCGTCACCCACAGTAATGTGCTTGCCTTTGGGCACTAGGTACTCTTTGGCCTCACCGGCTTCCGGAGTAACGGTCAACTTGCGCTTGCCCTTGGATTCTCCGGCAAAAGACACGGTGCCGTCGATTTCTGAAACCACGGCCATATCCTTGGGCTTGCGGACTTCAAAAAGTTCCGCGACCCGGGGCAGACCACCTACGATATCCTTGGTCTTTGAGGTTTCGCGCGGTTTTCTGGCCAGAGTGTCGCCGGCCTGGATCGCCTGGCCTTCCTTGACCATGAGCAAAGCGCCCACGGGCAGGGGATAGGTGGCCGGAATGTTCGAGCCGGGACGGTTTTTGACCTCGCCGTTTTCGTCGCACACGGAGATGGACGGACGGTAGTTGGTGGTTCTGTATTCAATAATGCTCTGTGTGGCCATGTGCGTGGCTTCGTCCACTTTTTCCTGGTAGGTCTTGCCGTCCAGAATGTCGGTGAATTTGCTGATGCCGTCCACTTCAGCCACAAAGGGTTCGTTAAAGGGGTCCCATTCGGCGATCAGAGCGCCCTTTTTGACTTCTTCATTTTCCTTGACCACGAGTTTGGAGCCGTTGGGCAGGATGTATTTTTCCCGTTCACGGCCCTGATCGTCCACAATGCTGACCTGGCCGCTCTTGCCGAGCACCATGCTCTGGCCGTCGCGGGTGACCACGGCCTTGACCCGGGAGAAGATCGCCCGGCCCGCGTGCTGGGCGGTAATGTTTGAACGCTCGATTTCCCGCGAGGCCGTACCACCGATGTGGAAGGTACGCATGGTCAACTGGGTTCCCGGCTCACCGATGGACTGGGCGGCAATGATACCCACGGTTTCACCGATATTCACCCTGTGTCCGCGCGCCAGATCCCGCCCGTAGCAGAGTGAGCAGATGCCCCGTTCGGACTGGCAGGTCAGGGCGGAGCGCATGGTCAGAGAATTGATGCCCATGTCGTCCAACATCCTGGCCACATTCTCGTCCACCAGGGTGTTGGCCGGGTGGAGCAGGGCATTGGTTTCCGGATGGAAGATCGGATACAGGACTACCCGGCCGAGGGCGCGTTCGGAAAGACGGTTCTTGATTTCGCCGCCCTTGACCAAGTGGGCGAGCTCAATGCCGTCAACCGTGCCGCAGTCGTTCTCGCTGATGATCACGTCCTGCACCACATCGACCAGACGGCGGGTCAGGTAACCGGAGTTGGCTGTTTTCAGGGCCGTGTCCGCGAGACCTTTGCGTGCGCCGTGGGTGGAGTTGAAGTACTGGGACACGTCCAGACCTTCCCGGAAACTGGAAATAATCGGTGTTTCGATAATTTCGCCGGAAGGTTTGGCCATCAGACCGCGCATGCCCGCGAGCTGGCGCATCTGGTCCTGGTTACCCCGTGCGCCCGAGGTGGACATCATATAGATCGGGTTGAAGCTCTGGTTGACCCTCTTTTCCCCGGTCTTCCCATCGACCACCACATCGGTGGAAATGGCCTTGATCATTTCCGCGGAAACGTCCTGGGTGGCCTTGGTCCAGACGTCCACCACCTTGTTGTATTTTTCCGTACGGGTGATGATGCCGTCCCGGTATTGCAGTTCGATGTCTTCCACTTCGGACTTGGCCGTATCAATGATGCGCTTTTTGGCATCCGGAATTTTCAGGTCTTTCACGCCAATGGTCACGCCCGCGCGGGTGGCGTACTCGTAACCGAGGTCCTTGAGGCGGTCGCACAGGATAACCGTGGCCTTGGTGCCCGCGTCATGGTAGGCGCTGCTTACGAGACGGGCAATGTTCTTCTTGGTCAGCACGCAGTTGACATGCTCAAAAGGAATTTCTTTGGGCAGAACGTCCCGGACCAGGATACGGCCGGGGGTGGTGTCCAGGAGCCGACCATTGATGCGCACCTTGATTTTGGCGTGCAGGGCCACTTCATTGGCGTCATAAGCCGCAATGACTTCCCAGGGGGCGCAAAAAATCTTTCCTTCGCCCTTTTCAAAGTCGCGGTCCACGGTCATGTAGTACAGGCCGAGCACGATATCCTGGCTGGGCACAATGACCGGGCTGCCGTTGGCCGGAGAAAGAATGTTGTTGGTGCTCATCATGAGCACGCGGCACTCGATCTGCGCTTCCAGAGAAAGGGGCAGGTGCACGGCCATCTGGTCGCCGTCAAAGTCGGCGTTGTAGGCCGAGCAGACCAGGGGGTGCAGTTGGATGGCCTTGCCTTCCACAAGCAGGGGCTCAAAGGCCTGAATGCCGAGGCGGTGCAGAGTCGGGGCGCGGTTGAGCATGATCGGGTATTCGCGCACCACGTCTTCCAGGATGTCCCAGACTACCAGTTCTTCGCGCTCCACCATTTTCTTGGCGCTTTTGATGGTCGAGGCCAGGCCCCGTTCTTCCAGCTTGGCGTAGATAAAGGGCTTGAACAGTTCCAGGGCCATCTTCTTGGGCAGGCCGCACTGGTGCAGTTTCAGCTTCGGGCCGACCACGATAACGGAACGGCCGGAATAATCCACGCGCTTGCCGAGCAGGTTCTGGCGAAAACGCCCTTGCTTGCCCTTGATCATGTCGGACAGGGATTTGAGCGGACGGCCGTTGGTGCCGGTAATGGCCCGACCGCGGCGGCCGTTGTCGAACAGGGCGTCCACGGCTTCTTGCAGCATGCGCTTTTCGTTGCGGATAATGATGTCCGGCGCGCCGAGTTCCATAAGGCGCTTCAAGCGGTTGTTCCGGTTGATCACCCGGCGGTACAGGTCATTCAGGTCGGAGGTGGCGAAGCGGCCGCCGTCCAGGGGAACCAGGGGCCGGAGTTCGGGCGGAATGACCGGAATAACTTCCATAATCATCCACTCGGGCTTGTTGCCGGACTCCAGAAAGGCCTCCACGATCTTCAGACGCTTGGTCAGCTTTTTCTTCTTGGTCTGGGACCGTGTAGCCTGAGATTCCTCGCGCAAGGTGGTGCGCAGTTCTTCCAGGTTGATTTCCTCAAGCAGGATACGCACGGCTTCCGCGCCCATGCCTACGGTCAGGGCGTCTTCGCCGTAATGGTCAAGCACCTGCAAATACTGATCTTCGGAAATGACTTGCAGCTTGGCCAGGTTGGTGTTGCCCGGATCGAGCACAATGTAGGAATCGAAATACAGAACCTTTTCCAGATCGGCCATGGTAATGTCCAGCAGGGTGCCGATCTTGGAGGGGAGGGTCTTCAGAAACCAGATATGGGCGACCGGCGCGGCCAGTTCTATATGGCCCATGCGTTCGCGGCGCACCTTGGAAGCGATGACTTCAACACCGCACTTTTCACAGACGATGCCCCGGTGCTTCATGCGCTTGTACTTGCCGCAATTGCACTCGTAGTCCTTTACCGGGCCGAAAATCTTGGCGCAGAAAAGGCCGTCCCGCTCCGGTTTGAAGGTGCGGTAGTTGATGGTTTCCGGTTTTTTCACCTCACCGTAGGACCATTCGCGGATGGATTCCGGCGCGGCTATGGATACCTGAATGGATTTCAGGTTTTTTATGTTGGAAACAGCGGCCGAAGAGCCTCTGACTGTAAAGAGATCGTCCAGTGTCATAGCTGGTGCCTGCCTGTTGTAAATAGTTGAACTATACTTTTTGGAGGGGCTCAAACCAGTGGCTCAACGGGCTCCCTGTAGCGATACTCGGCAATGGGATGAACGTGAGCCTTAACATTACCGTCCACACCTCCAAACCTCCCCGCAAGGGGGCGTGGCCCCCTTGACCCCGCAATTTGAGGGGTGCCAGGGGCATCATGCCCCTGCCGGGGGAGTCTGAGGGGGCAGAGCCCCCTCAGTGCTTTTATTCGTCGTCGTCGCTGCCGCTGTCGATGCTTTCACCCATAGGGATGATTTCGTCGGTCAGGGCCATCAGCGGTTCGTTGTCTTCATAGTCCTGCCCGTCGGCAAAAACTTCTTCAGCTTCGCGGCGGGCGACACGTTCGGCCACCGGGTCGCTGAAGCCTTCGGCTTCGCTATGGATGTAAAGGCCGCCGCCGCGCTTGGGCCGCTTTTTGCCTTCTTCCTGATGCAGGGTCACGTCAAGGCCGAGACTCATGAGTTCCTTGACCAGAACGTTGAAGGATTCCGGCAGACCGGCTTCAAGGAAGTTTTCTCCCTTGACGATTTTTTCGTACATCTTGACCCGTCCGGTCACGTCGTCGGACTTGACGGTCAGGAACTCTTGCAGGAGATAGGCCGCGCCATAGGCTTCCAGCGCCCAGACTTCCATTTCCCCGAGGCGCTGGCCGCCGAACTGAGCCTTGCCGCCCAGCGGCTGCTGAGTGACCAGGGAGTAGGGGCCGGTGGAACGGGCATGGATTTTTTCGTCTACCAGGTGATGGAGCTTGAGCATGTACATCACGCCCGTGGTCACCTTGTTTTGGAACGGCTCGCCTGTACGACCGTCGTACAGGGTGGTCTTGCCGTCGTCGGGGAGCCCCGCCTTGGTCAACCAGTTCCAGATTTCATCTTCGCTCGCGCCGTCAAAGACCGGGGTCTTGGTCACAATGCCGTCGCGCAGGCCCCGTACCGCTTCCAGGAAGTCCTCGTCGGACAAGGAATCCACCAGTTCGGAGGTTGCCGTGCTGTCGAAAACGTCTTTGACCTGTTTACGCAGATCAGCCGTGGCAATGCCGATTTGGGCGGCGAGTTGCTCACCCAGTTCCTTGGCCGCCCAGCCCAGGTGGGTTTCCATGATCTGCCCGATGTTCATACGGGAGGGAACGCCCAGGGGGTTGAGCACAATATCAACGGGGCGGCCGTCGGCAAAGAAGGGCATGTCCTCAATCGGCAGGATACAGGACACAACGCCCTTGTTTCCGTGGCGGCCGGCCATTTTATCGCCCACGTTGAGCTTGCGCTTCACAGCTACATAGACTTTTACCATCTTGATCACGCCCGGAGGCAGGTCGTCGCCTTCGGTCACCTTGCCGCGCTTGGAGTCGTAAATATCCTTGATGAAGGTAATCTGGCGGTCATAGTCTTCAAGAACAGCCGCGATTTCCTCGTTGGTTTCCTTGCTCTTGAACAGCCCGGCAAACTTTTTGACCGGCAGGTCGGCAAGGACCTCAAGGGTGGGCACGCTTCCGGCCTCGGCCAGAACCTCGCCTTTTTTCTTGCCCGCAATATTGCCGCCGATCTGTTTGCCCGCAGCAATGAACAGGATACGCTCACGGGTGGCGTCTGTGAGCGCTCTGGCGTGATCAGCCTCCTTGCGCTCCAGCCTGGCCAATTCGTGTTCCTCAATGGTCCGGGTGCGGTCATCCTTTTCGCCGGAGCGGCGGTTGAAAACCTTGACCTCAATGACCGTGCCTTCGATTCCCGGCGGCACCTTGAGGGAAGTATTTTTTACATCCCGGGCCTTGTCGCCGAAGATGGCGCGCAGGAGTTTTTCTTCCGGCGTCAGTTGCGTTTCACCCTTGGGCGTGATTTTACCGACCAGGATGTCGTCGGGCTTGACGTTGGCGCCGATACGGATGATCCCGCTGCCGTCAAGATTGCGCAGCATGTCTTCACCCACGTTCGGAATGTCCCGGGTGATTTCTTCCGGCCCCAACTTGGTATCCCGGGCAACAACCTCAAATTCCTCGATATGCACGGAGGTGAAGGTGTCTTCCTTCACGCAACGTTCGGAGATGAGAATGGAGTCTTCAAAGTTGAAGCCGCACCAGGGCATGAAGGCCACGGTCAAGTTCTTGCCCAGCGCCAGTTCGCCGCCTTCAATGCCGGGACCGTCAGCCAGGACGGCGCCTTTTTTCACCACCTGTCCGGGGCGGCAGGAGGGCCGCTGGCCGAAGCAGGAGTTCTGGTTGGACTTGTGGTACTTCTGCAAAATGTATGAGCGTACGCCGCCTGTGTCCGGAGAGATGAACGGGTCGTAGCTGACGATAATGCGATCCGCGTCGGCGTAGCGCACAATGCCGTCCGCTTCGGCCAGGATACAGGCGCCGGAGTCTTGCGCCACATCCCGCTCCATGCCCGTGCCCACCAGGGGTCTGGCGCTGCGCAGGAGAGGGACGGCCTGACGCTGCATGTTGGAGCCCATGAGGGCGCGGTTGGCGTCGTCATGTTCCAGGAAAGGAATGAGCGCCGCGGAAATGGACACCATCTGGCTTGGGGAGATGTCGATCAGCGTGACATCGTCCTTGGGGCTGTTCACCACGTCGCCGTGCATGCGGGCGGTTACCAGGGCCTCGGTGAATTTGCCGCTCTTGTCCATGTCCGCGTTGGCCTGGGCAATGATTTCGTCCGTCTCGCGGGAAGCGTCCAGATAGACCACCTCGTCCGTGACCTTGCCGTCCTTGACGATGTGGTAGGGCGTTTCGATAAAGCCGAAATCGTTGACCCTGGCGTAGGTGGTCAAGGATACGATAAGACCGATGTTCGGGCCTTCCGGCGTTTCAATGGGGCAGATGCGGCCGTAGTGCGACGTGTGCACGTCGCGCACCTCAAAGCCCGCCCGTTCACGGGTCAGACCGCCGGGACCAAGGGCGGAAAGACGGCGTTTGTGCGTCACTTCCGACAGGGAGTTGGTCTGGTCCATGAACTGAGACAACTGGGAGGTGCCGAAGAATTCCTTGAGCACCGCGGTCACCGGCTTGGGGTTGATCAGGTCGTGGGGCATCAGGGTGCCCACTTCCTGTAGGCTCATGCGTTCCTTGATGGCCCGCTCCATGCGCACCAGGCCGATGCGGTACTGGTTTTCCACCAGTTCGCCCACGGGACGCACGCGGCGGTTGCCCAGGTGGTCGATATCATCGGCCGGACCGTGGGAATCCTTGAGTTGGGCCAGGATCTTGATCGCGGTCAGGATGTCGTTGTCCGTGAGCACGCGCAAATCCGGCGCTTCGTTCAGGCTGAGGCGCTGGTTCAGCTTGTAGCGGCCCACCGGAGACAGGTCGTAATAGTCGGAAGAGCGGAACAGGTTGTCAAAAAAGCTGGCCGCGATTTCCGGGGTGGGCGGAGAACTGGGACGCAAGCGGCGGTAAATTTCCACCTGGGCGGTTTCCTGGTTCGTGGTTTTATCCATGACCAGGGTATCGCGGATGGAGGAAGAGGTCTCGGTGCCGCGGGTGTGCAGAATGGGGATGCGCTTGATGTTCGCCGCGCGCAAGGCTTCCACAAGGCCGGCGGTGACTTCGTCGGCGGCCTCGGCCAGTACTTCGCCAGTGGCTTCATTAACGATGTCGTCAGCCAGAAACAGACCTTCCAGAGCTTCCGGGGCAACCGGGATGACAGTAAGGCCGCCCTCGCAGATCAGACGCCAGGCCCGTTTGGTAATGGGCTTGCCTTCCTTGACAATGGCATTGCCGTCTTTGTCCATGATGTCGGTAAAGGCGTTGTCTTTGCGGTACAGATCCTTGACTACGTCCCAAGTGATCGTGTTGTTGTCGCCAAGATTGTAGTACTCGGTTTTGTAGAAGGCGCGCAGAATATCCACGCTGCTCATGCCCATAGCCTTAAAGAGCACAGTGGCGGGCATTTTGCGGCGGCGGTCTATGCGCACATAGAGAATATCCTTGTGGTCGTAGTCAAAGTCCAGCCAACTGCCGCGCATGGGGATAATGCGGCAGGAATACAGCACCTTGCGGCTGGAGTGAGTCTTGCCGGAGTCA
>Ga0123353_10019156_pt1 | contig 10155 bp, 5 predicted proteins | sample TergutLab28metaG_3_FD_92763 | JGI IMG/M metagenome (GOLD analysis project Ga0123353, IMG submission 92763) | Labiotermes labralis P3 segment gut microbial communities from Petit-Saut dam, French Guiana - Lab288 P3 | ecosystem: Host-associated > Arthropoda: Insects > Digestive system > Gut ...
AGTGCGGTGGTCCACTGGTCGACCTGGATGCGGGTGGCCGCCAGGTCGTGGGCGGGCATGTCGACCAGCGGGTTGATGGTGTGGACGGTGGCGGGGGTCGGGATGTGGCTGGCGCCGCTGCCGATGGCCTGCACGGCCGGGCGGGCGGTGGCCGGTACCGCGCCGAACCGGAACTTGCCGAAGACGCCGCGGTCGATCAGGGCGATCTTGGTGGCGCCGAAGACGCCGAACTCGCCGATCTCGTCGCCCTCGGCGGGCAGGAAGATCCGCAGCCACTTCGCGCCGCCGAACTCGCCCTTGAACCAGGCGGCCGAGTCCACGCCGAACTTCGTCACCGCGGGCCCGATGCCCTTGACGAAGCCGGGGATCGCGGTGATGCCCTTGACGACGAACAGGCCGCCGGTCTTGACGATGTTCGCGCCGAGCTGGCCCAGGCCCTTGCCGAGGCCCATCACCCACAGCCCGCCGGCCTTGGTCCAGCTGCCGGTGGCCAGCGCCAGGTCGTGGAGGGTGGGCAGGGCGACGAAGGGTTTGGCGATGCCGCGCAGGATGTCCTTGAACAGGTCGAGGGAGGCGATCGAGGCGGCCTTGATGCCGTTCTTGAGGAGGTTGGCGCCCTTGGACAGCAGCGACAGGATCGGCAGTGCCCGGGTGCTGGGGGCGATCAGGCCGAGCGCGGACAGGAACAGGTCGAGGATGCCGGCCTTGCCCTCGGCGAAGTCCACCGCGGTCTTGATGAACAGTGTGAGGTTGACGGCGATCGCCAGCAGCGCCACCGGGCCGCCGAAGATCAGCGCGGGGATGACCAGGGCGATCGCGATCCACTGGAAGATCTCCCAGAACTCCGCGCACGGCGAGACCGGGGACTTGATGTGGCCGGAGGACTTGCGCAGCGTGGACGTCGCGGTCCTGGCGGCCTCCGACTGGGCGCTGCCTGCGGCTTTGGCGTCGGCGGCGAGCGTGCTGCGGTCGGGGTCGTCGGCGGCCAGGCCGCGGCCCTGGTCCAGGGCGGTGTCGGCCTTGGACTGCGCGTCGGACATCGCGTCGGCGTAGGTGGACAGCGCCGAGCCGGACCATTCGAAGGCGTCGGCGATGCTCTGCACGAAGCCGCGCAGCCGGCCGCTGATCTGGTTGCGCAGTTCCTCGGCGGTCTGGCCGACGAACGTCTCGGGTCCGGTCTTGTTCAGGACCGTCTCCATCGCGGTGTCGATCTTCCGGGCGGTCTTGCCCAGGGCGCCGATCGAGTCGGCGACGGTGTGGATGCGTGCCGGGTCGCCCGGCGTGGGGTCGCCGTCGAGACCGATGGCGTCCCAGTCCGTCGGGCGTGGCATCCCGGGCCTCCTGCCGTACCGCCGAGTGGTGCCGAAGCTCGTCCGACCTGATCACGTACGGCGGCGCCGCGCGGTTCACCGCTTGCGGGTGCCTGTTCGCGTCGTGGGGGCGCTCGGTGCGGGCGGGGGTGAACCGCGCGGGGCGCTGGCACGTGATCAGGTCGGACGGCTCGCCCACGCAGCGCAAGGAGGAGGCTCGGTGGTCGACTTCGCGCTGGACTACGGGGTCCTGCACGCGGCCCGCAAGGACCTGCACGATCTCGCCGACGAGATCGGGCCCACCCTCAAGAGCAGCGACTACGCCACGCTCGGCGAGGACAGTTCCGGGGTGGCCGGGGACGTCTTCGGCAACGCCGAGCTCGCCGCGGCCTTCAGCACCCTGTACTACCGCTCCAAGCACCCCATGGAGAAGGCGGAGGACGACCTGCGCAAGCTCGGCGACACCTTCGGCGCGGTCGCCGACGGCTTCTTCAACATCGACGCGCAGATCGCCGAGGGCGCCGGGGTGATGGGCCAGAACCTGGGCCTGTCCGACTGGCGCGGCAAGCACGACGCGTGGCTCGGCCACGACACGTGGGTGGCCGACAACAAGCTGTGGCAGCAGTACCTGGCGAACAAGAGCGCCTGCGAGGTCGACGACGGCTCCGCGCTGCCGGACTTCTGCAAGGCCACCGATCCCGGCCCCGAGCCCACCGACCCGGGCCCGCCGCCCACCGACCAGGTCATCCACACCCCCGACGGCGGCACCGTCCACACCACGCTGACGCTGGACGACCAGTACAACGTGACGACGGAGAAGACGACGGTGACCACCGGCGGCGGCCAGACCTACAGCTCCACCACCGCGTACAAGCCCGACGGCCGCTCCTACGTCACCGACACCACCTACGCCGACAACAGCACCAGCCACGCGGACGTGACGATCAACGCGGACGGCACCGGCACCATGTCCGTCACCGACGGCGACGGCAACGTCAGCACGTACGCGCGCAGCGGGCCCGGCGCCAAGTGGGACCAGACGTCCGGCGCGGGCATGGACGACGGCAGCGACGACTCGTCCACCGACGACTACATCCCCACCGCCTACTGACCACCACCGTCCCCAACCCGACATCGACGAGCCCAGGAGCCCCCGGCCATGCCCAACATCTCCCTCGACTACGAGCAGATCGACACCGTCTCCGGCAAGCTCGACTCCGCCAACGAGAACATCGTCCCGATGCTCAACCAGCTGCTGACCGACGTGAACGGGCTGCTGGACAACGGCCTGGTCTTCGAGCAGTCCAGCCCGGCGCTGCGCGAGTCCTACCAGAAGTTCAACACCGCGCTGCTCCAGGCGGTGCAGGGCATCAAGGACTTCGCGTCGCAGTTCCGCGGCATCAAGGACTCGATGTCGCAGAACGACGCGGACATGGCGCAGAAGATCCGCGACGCCGCGAACAAGGGCTGAGGGCCCGCAGGCTCCCGTGAGGGCCGCGCCGTCCCTGTCTGCCGGGGGGCGGCGCGGCCCGTGGGCGGGCTGCTGCGAACAGCCTTGGGGTGCCGGTCAGTCGTGGGTTTTGAGGGGGGTCAGCGGGACCTGCACGGTCTGCACGGTGCCGGCCGGTCCCGAGGTGAAGGCGCGGCCGGCGGGCGCGTAGGAGCGGACCTGGTGGAAGGACAGCCGGGCCCCGATCAGATCGCCGTCGCCGGTGGCCTTGGGGGCCAGCAGCAGGCCGCGGCGGGAGCGTTTGGCCGCGGTGAGCCAGCTGCCCAGGCCCAGGTTGAGGGTTTCCGCGGGGGCGGCGGCCACCAGGCCCAGACCGCGTTCGCGGCCGGAGACCGCCACCGATTTCAGTACCTGTTCCGCCGCACCCATCGCCAGCAGGTCGGCGTCGTCGACCAGGACCACGCCGGGACCGGCCAGCGCGGCGAGCGCCTCGCGGACCGCGTCGGCCGACGGGTCGGGGTCGGTCAGCACCTGTGCCTGCGGGTGGGCGGCCAGCGAGCGCAGCGGCGAGTCGCGGGGCGCGAGGACCAGCAGCGCGGTGCCGCCGGCCAGCAGGGACACCGCCAGGCAGGCCAGCACGTTGCTGCGGCCCGAGCCGGGCCCGCCGGCCACCAGGAAGGTGGGTGCGGGGCCGGTGAAGTCCACGCCGACCGCCCCGCCGTCGTCGCCGCCCACCCCGAGCAGCCCCCACAGCGGGCGGCGCCGCTCCTGCGGCACCTTGTCGTAGGCGTCGGCGAACGCGACGGTGGCCGGCAGCGGAGCGACGGGGAAGGGCCGCCGCGCGTCGGGGACGGCCGCGTCCCGGGAGGCGGCGAGCGCGCCGATCTCCCGCAGGGCGGCGGCCTGCGCCTGCCCGCTGTCGTCGGCGGCGAGCACGGCGATCTGCGTCTCGGTGCGGCTGATCAGGTGCCAGCCGCGGCCGTCGGGCACGGCCGCGGGCACCTGGCTGGGCAGCATGCCCAGCAGGCTGTAGTCGCCGCGGTCGCTCTGCCGCAGCAGCACCTTGTTGTCGTTGTGCGCGGCGATCCGGCCGGCGATCAGCGACCGCTCGGACGTCGCGATCACGTGCACGCCGGCCGCGGCGCCCTCCCGCAGCAGCCGGGTGACGTCGTTGAACAGCCGCCCGTTGTCGTAGTCGTCCAGGACCGGGGCCAGCGCGTCCCAGCCGTCGATGAACACCATGATGTGCGCGGGCCGTTCGGCCGCGGGCAGCAGCTCGCGCAGTTCGGTCAGCCCGGAGCAGCTGCGGGCGGCGCACATCTCCTGGCGTTTCGTCAGTTCGGAGGTGAGGCGGTTCAGCAGCCGGTCGAGGTGTTCCAGGTCGTGCCGGGAGACCACCGCGCCGCAGTGCGGGAGGGCGGCCACCGCGGCAAGGCCGCCGCCGGCCGCGTCGATGCCGTACATGTGCAGGTCGGCGACGCCGACCCGGCCGGCCGCGGAGCCGGCGATGGTCCGCAGTGCCTGGGTGCGGCCCGAGCGGGGCGCGCCGATCAGGTACAGGTGCCCGAACGTCGCCAGGTCCACGGTGGCCACGCGGCGTTCCTGGAGCTGCGGGATGTCCTGGAGGGCGTAGGGGATCAGCGGCGGCAGCGCCCGGGGGCCGTCCTGCCCGGCCGCGGGGGCGGGGCGGGTGACCTCGGGCAGGTCTTCCAGGCGGACCTTGTCCTCCAGCGCGGGCAGCCAGGGGCTGGGCTGCGGGGTGAAGTCCGGTAGCCGGCCGGCGGCGTCGCGGATCGCGGCGACCAGCGCCTGCAGGTCGGTGGGGTGCAGCGGGCCCGGCGTCTGGGTGCCGTCGTCGTCGGCCGGCAGGTCGGCGGGGCGGCCCAGCCGGTTCCACGACAGGTGGGCCGCGCGCACCGGGACGCGTTCGGCCGCGGCCTGCTCGCCGGCCGGCGGGCGTTCGGCGCCCACCCACGCGGACTGGAACGCGATCGCGGAGCGGTGCCCGTAGCGGACCAGTGCCCGGCCGGGGGTGCCGGGCGAGATGTGCACGGCGTCGCTGGTGTCGATGATGTCCTGGCTCTCCACCACGTCGGTGACGCGCAGCGCGATCCGCAGGTTGGTGTTGGCCTTGATGTCGGGGGTGACGGCGCCGGCCGGCCGCTGGGTGGCCAGGACCAGGTGGATGCCCAGGGACCGGCCGCGCTGGGCGATGCTGATCAGTCCGGTGATGAACTCGGGCACCTCGCGGACCAGCGTCGCGAACTCGTCGATGACCAGCAGCAGCCTCGGCAGCGCCGGCAGTTGGGGGTCGATGGCGCGTTTGGCCCGGTACTCCGGGTGGTCCTTGGCGTCGTGGTCGGCCAGCAGCCGTTCCCTGCGGCGCAGTTCGGCGCCCAGCGACTCCAGGGCGCGCTGCACCAGGTGGGCGTCGAGGTCGGTGACCATGCCCAGGGTGTGCGGCAGGTTCGCGCACTCGCGGAAGGCGCTGCCGCCCTTGTAGTCGACCAGGACGAAGGTGAGTTCGTCGGGCCGGTTGGTCGCGGCGAGCGAGGCCACGAACGTCTGCAGCAGCTCGGACTTGCCCGATCCGGTGGTGCCGGCGACCAGGCCGTGCGGCCCGTCACGGACCAGGTCGAGCTGCAGCGGCCCGTCGAAGCCGGTGCCCAGCACGAACGCGGTGGTGGCCGGGCGGCGCCGCCAGCGCGCGAGGAGCGCGTCCGCGTCCGGGGGTTCCTGCCCGAGCAGGTCCAGCAGCCTGACCTGTTCGGGCAGGCCGCTGTCGTTGTCGGGGCTGACGTCGTGCAGCGGCGCCAGGCAGCGGGCCACCCGCTCGCACCAGGCCGGGGAGACCAGGTCGGCGCGTACCCCGGCCACGTCCGGCATGCCGGTCCTGCGGATGGTCAGGCCGGAGCCGGCCAGGGTCAGGACGGCCGCGCACTCCTCGGGCAGCAGCCGTTCCTGCTCGTCCAGGCACAGGCTGAACACCCGCACGGCCGGGCCGTCGGTGAGGACCTGCACCATGCCGGGCACGTCCCGCAGCCGGCGGGCGCTGTCGGCGACGACCAGGATGTCGGGCGCGGTGAACATGGCCCGGCCCATCGAGGAGCCCAACGCCCGCTGCCGGGCCTGGATCTGGGAGACCAGTTCGGTGACGCGGTTGGCGACGGACTCCGAGTCGTTGCCGACCGCGACCAGCGGGCCGCCCGCGCCCGGCGGGCGGGCGTGCGGCAGCCAGCCCGCCCACGCCCACTCCTGCGCCCTGGTCGGTTCGGTGAGCAGCACGATGTGCAGGTCGCGGGGGCTGTGCAGGACGGCGGACTGGGCCACGCACCAGCGGGCCAGCGCCTGCACCGGCGCGGCCGGTCCCGCCACGCCCACCACGCCCAGTTCGGCGATCTCCACGCCGATCGGGATGTCCGGCAGCGTCCAGCGGATCTTGCGGTGGTTCTCGTCCCTGACCGGGTCGTCGACGGCCTTGACCGACGGCAGGTCCACCGTGCCGACCCGCAGCACCAGATGGTCGGGGTCACGGCGGCGCCGCTCCCACAACCGGGTGCCGGGCCCGGTGGCGGCCAGCCCCACCGCGGCCGGGTCGGGGCCGGTCACGCACCGCACCCGGCGTTCCCTGACCACCGCGGTGCGGATCTCGCGTTCCACCACCCGGCGCCGGGAGCGGTAGCGGCGGTGCGACTCCTCGGTGGCCTTGCGGTTGTTGCGGCGGCCCGACACCCAGTTCGACAGTGCCATCAGCGGCGTGAAGACCAGGAAGACCAGGTAGTAGTACGACTTGAACACGCTGACCATGACCAGGCCCAGGACCACCGGGGCGATCATGATGACCAGCGGGAACGGCGCCTTGGCGCGCGGCCCGGGCCGGCTGGGCATCTTCAGCGGCTCGGCGTCCAGGTGCGGGACGATCCGCGGCGGCCGGTTGTAGTCCAGTCCCAGGCCGTCCGCGGACTCGGTGACCGCGGCGTCGGCCTCGACCGGCGCGACCAGCCGCAGCAGCGTGCCGCCGACCGCCAGGTCCACCTCGATCGGCCAGGCGATGCCGCCGTGCGGCGGGGGCGGCGCCGCGCCCGCCGCACGGCGTGCCGCCTCCAGCCGCTCCTCCTCCTCGGCGGCCTTGACGGCCTCCAACTTCTCCTCCGGGGTGCTGCGTTCGGGCGCCGCCCCGGTGAACGGGTCGATGTCGGCGGGCGGCCGGGGCACGCACAGCCGCAGCGCCGCCTCGTCGCCCACGGGGCGCTCGTCGTGCACGTAGGCGCCGCCGTCCGCGGTGACGGTCACCCACACCCCGCCGCCCGGCACGTCCCCTCCCCCGGCGACACGGATCGCGCACCCGGCACCGGACCCGATCTCGTAACTGCCCTGCGCCAGCCGCCAGCTGCGCCCCGCACCGGGACCCGAGACGCTGTGCACCTCCGCGAGCACCACCTCGCCGGCCGCCGCCGTGACCCGCCCCGCAAGCAGGTCCGGATCCGGGGCGGGTCCGCCCAGGCCGAGCACCGCGCCCTCCCGGATCCCGCAGCCGCGCACCGGCAGCGCCGGGTCCAGCACCCTCGCGCCGAGGTACACCGGCGGGTTCCCGCCGTGCCGTTCCCCGGCCAGGAACGCGTCCACACCCCCCGACACCACGGACGAGGCGGACGAGGCGGGCCGGGCGGCGGGCGTTTCCGGCGTGCTGGTGTGCGCGGCGGCGGAGGCGCCCCCGGCCACCGCCGGGTCCAGCTCCGGGACCAGGTCCAGCTCCGGATCCAGGTCCGGATCCAGGTCCGGGTCGGGGCCGGGGGTCGTGGTGCGCGCGGGGGTGTCGTCCCGGCCGCGTGCGACGGCGCCCGCCAACTCCCCCACGGTGCACCCGTCCGGGAGGTCGAGCAGGTGGTCGCGCCGGGTGGAGTCCGCGGCGTCGACGGTGGTGATGATCAGCTTCACGGTGTCCAAGCAGGGGGTGTGGGCGGCGCGCCGGGCCAGGAGGCGGCGGGCCGCGGGGGGCGAAGCGGTGGCGGGCCCGGCGCGGGGCTACCCCGGGCCCGGGGCCGGGCCGGGCACGGGTTGTCCGGCGGGCGCCGGGCCGGCCGGGGCGCGGGCGGGGGCCGGTTCGGGTGCCGGGAGCGCGGCGGACGCGGCCGCCGACACGCCGGTGCCGGCCGCAGGCGCAGCCACCGCGCCGGTGGCCGCGGCGGCCTGCGCGGAAGGCTCCGGGCGCGGCGCGGTGCTGCTCGTGGCGGAGCGGCCGAGCGCGGCTGCTGCGGCCGGCGGGCCCGGCTCGGGCGTGGCGGCGGTGCGTGCCGGCGGCCGGTAGGGCGGCAGCGCGTCGATCGCCCTGGCGACGGCCCGCGGCAGCGCGGTGGCCTGCGGGCGCAGCGGGCTGCCGTGCACGACCAGGGCGTCGCCCAGGGCGGCGGACAGCAGCCGGGCGCGTCCCTGGGCGTGGCCGCGCAGCAGCACCGGCGGCCCGCCGGGGGCCAGGAGCGCGGCCGGCGGTTCGGCGCAGACCGCGAACGCGGGCGTGCCGGCGTGCGCGTCGCGAAAGGCCGCGACGTCGCGCAGCGCCTGCTGCGCCGGGGGCCCGCTGTGCCGGGGGTGGACGCCGTCGGCGACGACCACCGCGCCGGCCGGCAGCCGCCGCTCCAGCTGGGCGGCCAGCGCCTGCAGCAGCGCGGCGGTGGTCGGCTCGTCGCCGTACAGTGCGGTGGCCGCGGGCCCCTGGCACCAGTCGGCGAAGACCACGCGGTCCCCGTCCAGGCCGAGCGCCACGAGCAGGACGGGCGGGGCCGGTTGCGCGGGCGCCGGGTCGTGCCGGCTCTCGCGGACGCTCCACCACAGGTGCGCGTCGCCCTCGTCGGCGGTCCACGGCGCAGGCGGGCGCGGCGTGTCAGCGGCGGCCATGTGTACGCCGACCAGGTCGGCGCCGACCACCACCGCGTAGGGCCGGCTCCGGCCGCGGGCCGCCTCGTGGGCGGCGCGCATCGCCTGCTCCCCCGCGGCCCACACCGCGGGGTCGGCCAGCGCGCGTGACAGCAGCCGCAGTTGGCGCCGGTAGGCCAGCCAGCGGCGCACCGGCGCGGCGAAGGCGGCCGCGGTCAGGCGCAGTTCGCGGCGGGCGCGGCGGCGCACCACGTACCAGCCGCCGACCCGGCGGGCCAGCCGGTGGGCCAGGACCAGCAGCGCGACGGCCAGGCCGATGCCGCCCAGTGCCTGGCTGATGCCCGTGCGGTGGTCGGTGACCAGGTGGAAGGGGCCGCCGGCGATCGCCAGCGCGCCGGTCACGCGGCCGCCCGCCCGTCGTCGCCGTGCGGCGCGTCCTCGTACGGTGAGCCCAGCTCGCGGCGCAGGGACCGCACCGCGTGGTAGGTGCGGGACTTCACGGTGCCGCGCGGGATGCGCAGGGCCGCCGCGGTCTGCTCCCCGCCGAGGTCCAGCAGGTACTGGTGGACCAGGACGTCGTGCTGGGCCTTGGGCAGCCGGCCCAGCGCCGGGACCAGCCAGCGCCGGTCGACGACGCGTTCGGCGAGGTCCTCGCCGTGCGCGGTGTCGACGCCGACGTCGCCCGCGCCGCCGACCGGGATCGCCCGGTCCTTGCGCCAGGTGTCGACCGCGAGGTTGCGGGCGGTGCGGAACAGCCAGGGCCGGATCGGCCGGTCCTGCCACTCCAGCCGGTCCGCGTGCAGCCAGGCCCGCAGCAGGGTCTCCTGCACCACGTCCTCGGCATGTCTCAGGTCGGGCGACAGCAGCTTGACCACATAGCGCAGCAGCGCGTCCCTCTCGTTTCGCAACCGGCCAGCAATGATCTCCGAACCGCCCAAGGGCGGCCGTGCCCGCGTCGTCACGGCGTCAGGACCCCGATCCCGTGGTGTGTCGTCAACTCACCGTAGTTGCACAGGAGTTCACATTTCGGGACGGTCGAACCAACAGCCGATGGCGATCATGCGACCTGCGCGTGAACGCCCACGGCCCGGCGCGGGGACGGGCCGGGGGCGGGCCGGGGGGGCGGGCCCGGTGCGGGCCGGGGTGCGGCTAGATCCAGCCGCGGCGGGAGGCGATCACGCCGGCCTGGAAGCGGTTGGAGGCGCCGAGTTGCTCGTGCAGGCGGCGGGTGCGGCGCCGCATGGTGCGTACCGACCAGCCCAGTTGGCGGGCGATCGCCTCGTCCTTCAGCCCGCTGACCAGCAAGGTGAGCATCTGCCGGTCCTCCTCGCCCAGCGGGTCGGCGGCGGGCGCGTCCAGCGGCAGGGCCTGCCGCCAGCACATCTCCCAGTAGTCGACGACGGCGTCCAGCAGCGCCGAGGGGCGGATGATGGCCGCGCGGACCTGGGTGAGGTCCAGCGACAGCGGGATCAGCGCGAGCCGGTGGTCGGCGATGGCCACCTTGACCCGCAGGCCCGGCAG
>Ga0123353_10019158_pt1 | contig 10155 bp, 10 predicted proteins | sample TergutLab28metaG_3_FD_92763 | JGI IMG/M metagenome (GOLD analysis project Ga0123353, IMG submission 92763) | Labiotermes labralis P3 segment gut microbial communities from Petit-Saut dam, French Guiana - Lab288 P3 | ecosystem: Host-associated > Arthropoda: Insects > Digestive system > Gut ...
AAAGAGCCCAGCTTTGTGTTGCCGTTGAACGCGCTGTTGTCTATCATTTTCAACGAATTAGGCAATGTATAGGCGGTGATATTGGATTGACCCGCAAAGGCTGAGGCGCCTATCCTCGTAACGGCTCTGCCGTTGAGGTTATTGGGTATAACGACGCTTCCAGACACGTTTCCCGAAACTCCCGTGATTGAAATCGTCCCATCAGACAACGTTTGAGTCGTAAAAACTGGTGGTGCGATTATGGTTTGATATGCCGACCAATAGGAACCGCTAAGTGGCGAACCCGAACGGTAGCTGTTTACCGTCAAGTGCATTGTAGCACCCATCGTGAAAAATGCCGTTGCAGCTTGCCATTGGTCTTGCGGTACGGTCGCGCTCACAAACCTTTGGTCATCTGCGCCCGATACCGTGGTGACGGTCAAATTGCCCGATTCATATTGACAAACCCCATTTGCGTTATAGAACGCAATACGGAATTGGTCGTTGGGGTTGTTTTGGCTTCCATTAACTCTAAAGGAAACGCTCGGTGCCGTTCCCGCGTTAATTGCCGCTGTGTTGGTTACAGTAAAGGCTTGCGGCGCAATTTTGAAAAAGCCCGTGCGCGTTCCGATTTGATTGCGGAACTGCGGATATGAGCTACTCATGTTATTCATGAAGTGGTAGAGCGTGGTCGTATTCGACGACATTGTCCTTTGCCAAAAATCCGCATGGCCGAGCGGCATCCAAGTATCGGTAAGCAAATTTGTATTACGCACGCCGAACAAATCCCACAAAAGCGATATAATCGCGCGTTCCTGCGCTTCGCCGCTGTTTGCTTGGATTGGATTAGTGGTTGAGCCAAAGTCTCCAAAAGTGGTCATTTCGGTATTCATGCGCCCGTCTACACCATGTACAGTGCCATTTACATCCGTCCGATATGTAGTTCCATGTGCGCTATTGTATGCCATCAAAGCAAATGCACTTCCCCACGACTCCATCCATACCAAGTCTATTGCGAATTGCTTTGTTTTTCCGACAAAATGATCCTCGATTCCGCTATGCATAAAATCTCTTGCGTTTACGATTACGTCCCAAAGGCTTATTGGCAAGTTGCCCATCGCTCCCGAAACAAAATGCCCGTACTCGTGCAAAAGAACATTTATCCGGTTGTAATCGTTTGTAGAAATGCCGCTAAATGTGTTCCAACAAAAAGAGGTTGTATTTGTAGGGAAAGCGACTTTCATTACTTTGCTCGTGTTCATCCCTCCAACAGCTGTTGCATATTGTTGCCCTATAACCATACCCTGTGCGACTTGAAAAGCCCTGTTAGTATTGCTACTCGCATTGTGCGCAATATGCATATCAAAGTTATATGTTTGGTTGTCGGCAGCCGTAACAACGGAAGATGCAATAAAGTAATGCGTAGGGGTAGCCCATGTTTGGGCAACCTCAATCGTTCGGCTTGACGCGTAAAACTTTAAATAGATTTGGTTGCCTATTCCTAATGCCCCGTTCCCAAAAGACATATGAAAATACCCGTTATCGTCGGTATATGTATTAACCGCTACAACAAACCCCAAAAGACTGTTGCGAATAACCTCAATATAACTTTGCCTAAGTGGACGAGTCACGCCTGCATGGTCTGTCCATGTCAATGTACCTTCCGCATAAGCAGTCCCTCTTGTTTGCTCAATGACAATATTTTCGTCTACATATTTGCTGCTATATTCGTTACGTTCCGTCTCCGCCTCAGCTTCGGTAATAAAGCCTTGCTTTAGTTTATATGTCAGTCCCATAAGCCACGCGGTATCCTCTGAAACGTCGCTGATAAAAACTTTTCCCGCAACCGAATATGTATATATCGCGCTTGACCGATATTCTGTACCGTCAAAAGAAAAATGCAATACAAAGTTGCATTCGTCCGCGCCCGCCAGCAATTCGGCTGCTACAAAATCGGGGTCGTCTTCCGTTTTTACCGCCGTTACGCCGTTTTCAACAACATAATAACCGTATAGTTTTTCGTAAAACCTAAACTTTGCGGTGAAAGTACCGTTTGCGTCAATCATTTCGTCGCTCAGCGAAATATCGACTGAAAAATCGCCGCTTGGCGGAACGGCGCGTATGCTTGCAATCGTACTGTCCGCGCCAATGCCCGGGATAAGAATACCGCCGACACACAGACTTAAAAGACAAATTATTGCGATAATCCATTTTCTTGCTGTTTTTATTGTTTTCATTTTTTTCTCCTTGTTTTTCGTTAATTTTTTATGAAACATACCGTTTTTTCATCTATAAACTCAAACCGCATCTCTACTCGGTGACGATTGACCGTAATTTCCTCATAGTGACTAATGCCGTCGTCGTACGAATGCCATATTATTATGTACCCAAGCCAAATCTCCATTGTTTCGCCAAGAATAATCTCCGGGCTTTGGAATAATTCTTGCGGAATCGTGAAACTTGTTTTATTCTTAAATTGCTTTCCTTCACGTTTTGTTATTGTCACTTTATATTCTTCAAGAACAAACTCGGACATAGGAACTTCTATGATGAAGAACTTTTCTCTTTCGCCGCTATGCCATACCTCATCCTGGATTGTTCCCATGCCAACCAGCGGATTATATACATAGAAAGCAACACTTGCCATGTAAAATTCCTCATGCTCGACAGCCTTTGGAGGGTTTGTTTGCCAACCATAATAAAAGTCTACAGTTACCTCATTTACATTGAACTGCACCTTGCTGCTCCTAAAAGCCCCAATAACTGACGGAAGCGTTTTTGGATGTTCATAGTTGAACCCAACGCTCAACCCATTATATTTCCCGTCAATATCCGCCGTACAGCCCGCTGCCATTGAAAAGACCATGGCCAACGCAATTCCTAAACAAATTATTTTTCTAAACATATAACTGACTCCTTTACTAATTTATATCATGCGTATCATAAAGTTGTCAAGGATATTCTCATCTCATATCCGCTTCACACACCTATATTAATCTATAAGCGTTATGATTGTCAAGCGTTTAAGGTTAATAATTTAACGTTTTCCCATTATATAATTTAGCGCGGAGGCGGTTATGGATATTCGTGCGAAAATCGACGCGATGAGGAAGGAACGTAATTGGAGCGTCAATAAATTGGCAACCGAGGCTATGCTGACGCAATCAACGGTGGCAAATATATTTTCTAAGGGCTATGTGCCTACTTTTCCAACACTCGAAGCAATATGCGAGGCATTTGGGATAACGTTATCGGATTTTTTCTCTGATTCAATCGACAAAAGTCAACTATCCTATTTTGAAAGTGCGCTTCTGAATGAGGTAAGTAAGCTTGGCGAAGCCGAAAAAAATTCTTTATTGTCTTTTCTCACTAATATAAATAACCGTAATTAAACGTTATAATTGTTGTTTTGTTATCTAATTCGGCGCGAATCTTTCCGCGCGGAAGCTGAGCTGCAGCGTACCGCCGGTTGGATACGGCGTCGCCATGTCCAGCGTCGGGCAAAGATCCGCGGCAATGTCCGGAGTGTCGGCCGTTTCATACGGTGCATCTTCGGCTACGGCGGTGAGCGCGGTTGCCGTATATGCCAAGCGCGGCGCAATCAATGCGGCGCAAGAAACGGCAAACAGCAGGCTGACTAAAACAGAAACTTTCTTAAACATGATGTATTTCTCCTGTAATAAAATTTTGAATCTAAAGTTGTTTTTTTAAACAATGCGAATGCTATGTCAATTATTTATGCCATATACCCTGACTATTGCTTACGGCAACCTTATCGCCGTCTATGCGGAAATATATAGGCGGACGATCTCTCTGTCTGCCGTATGTATGGCCGTTAATGCCGTTTGTGACAAAAAAGTCCGCGTTTTTATCCGTTACTTCACAAGTAATGCCCATATAAAAACTTCCACATTTCCCATTGAGTGGTTCGCCGGCAGTTATAAAAGCTTCTTTAGGGATTTGAATCGTTTCGGAATAATTATAAATGATTCTTTTTGTCGCGCCCCGATTATCTTTTTCAAACGCGACGGCGTAGTCGTCGTTGAAAAAATTATCTACTTGCTTTATCTCCATATTGCTACTATGAAAACCTATTTGAATTTTCGTATCGGTTTCTTCATTCTTTAATCCCTCCGGCAAACGATGGCCGTAAAAAATCTCTACCGTCACGTCGTCTAAGTCAAATTTCGCTTTCGGAAAACGGTACGCAAAATATACGCGAAAATATCGGGTTGCCAAATTGTCTTCCGCAGACGGAGAAAAGCCCCTTTCCAATTCGCTTTTCCCTCCGCATCCCGTAAGCGAAAAAGCCATAACTATAGCTACTCCTAAACAGACTATTTTTTTACTCATACGGTATACGGCCTCCTCTTTATATTATTATGCCATAAATACATATAACTGTCAATTGGAATCAGGCAATCTTTAACATATAGCAAATATGCTAAAACGGCGGATTTGCGCATTTATCGGATAAGCGAAGCGAGAATATCACTAATATATATTTAAAATCCATATTTGTCAAGTAATATGCAGTATAAAAGTATATTTCATTTATTTTAATATGATGTTGGTAGAATGTAGTTTCTATATCCGCATTATCAAAGCTTATAATTTGGTGACGCTTTGAAAGGATATTTTTACCCTATGGAACTCAATGAATTAATCGACAGGATTTCATTTATTCGTACGCGCGCGAATCTTTCCGCGCGGAAGCTGTCCCGGCAGATTGGTAAGACCGACGGCTATATTCACCATTTAGAGCAGTCCCGAAAGTTCGCGCCGAGCTTTGAAACGCTTATGACGATTCTTGAAGCATGCAATACAACCTTTGAAGAATTTGCGTATTATAATATCGCGGCTTATCAGACCGATAAGCAAATCTTGAGTTTATTACGGAATATCTCGCAAGAGCGTAAAGAGGTTATTCTTTCGATGATAAAAGTTAAATAAACAGACATTTCCCATAGACCATGTCACTCATGGGCTATGGGAAATGTCTATTATAATGCCAATCTATATAATTCCAATCTATAATTCGTCCGGTACGCCGGTTGTATAACCTTTTTCGATGATTTTCGGAATCAGCAGCTTCAGCATAGGCGGCGTTCCCGCGTTCGTGATGTGGCATAAGATAACGGCGCCGGGGTGCAGGCGGCCCGCGATTTTATCGGCGTTGGCGCGCGCGTCAATCGGCTGCTTTCCCCAGTCGACAATGGCGACGCTCCACAGCACCGTCCTTAGGCTTTGGGCTTCCGCGGCTCTTAATGTCCGCTCGCAAAAGCGTCCCTCCGGCGGGCGGAAAAAGCGCATGGGCGCGCCGTACTCCTTTAAAAAATTTTCTTGCAGCGCCGTAATATCCTTTTTAATACCCTCGTCGGAGAGCGTCGGCAGGTTTTTGTGGCGGTCGGTGTGGTTGCCGATACTATGCCCTTCGGCAATCATGCGGGCGATTAAATCTTTTTCCCTTAAATAGTTGCCGCACAAAAAAAATACGGCTTTAATGTCGTGTTCCTTTAAAATATCGAGCACCGCCGCGGTATACCCCGCCTCGTAGCCGAGGTCAAACGTAAAATACACCTTTCTTTGGCTTGTGTCCCCGATATAAATACCGTTGTGCCCGGCCAAAAGCTCGGCGCCGTATTCGGGCGCGCCGGGCGTTTTTTCTTGTGTGTTGGGAGTTACGCCCCACGAAACGGCGGCGCCGGGTTGCGCTAGAGCCGAAAACGCCGATAAAATGCTGACGGACAGCAAAGCGGCGACGGCCGCCCAAAGCCGGAAGTTCTTTTTCATACAGCTTATTATGCGCGGGTTTTACATAAAATATGAATCGGTTCGCGCTTTGCGGGGCGGCTGCCGCAAGACGGTTACCATCGCTCCGGACCCCCTACGGAAAACGGCAGCGCCGCGCCGCCTAAGCTTAGCCCCCATCTGCGTACCAATATTAAGAAAAAACCGCATTTGATACCGATTTCCGTAGGGGCTGATTTACAAATCAGCCCGAAAAAATCGGTTTGCGTATTACGCAAACCGCGGGTCGATTTGTAAATCGACCCCTACGGCTCGTTATTGGTACGCAGATGAACTTAGCCCCCCGCGCGGCACACTGAAAAAAGCGACCCGCCGTATAACGAGCCGCTTTAATCGTGTGTTGTTATTAAAATGTCAAAATCGCCAAACCCCAACGACAAAGGCTCTTTTTTAAAGAGAACTACCCGATTTTCGTAAAGTCAAAATGGCAGAGGTTCGGGCCGCCGGCAGTACGCAGCGTAAATACGCATTGGCCGGCCTCTAAATACATATACGCGACGACGCATTTGTTCCAATGATGCGCCGAACCCCAGCCAAACCCGGGCGTTTTTACTGTGGTGGGAACCGAACAATTGACGCTGGTGTCCTCATCGACATCCGCCGCCTCGCGCTTTTCGGGGTCGAAATCCAACGAGAACAGCAGGTTTCGGTTGCCCTGCATGGAGTATAAGTACCTTACCTCGTAGATGCCGGTTTCTTGCACGTCGACGGTCATTCTATACCATTCGCCGTCGTTCGTCCAGCCGATGTACATCATGTTAATCCATTCCTCGGGAATAAAAAACAGGCTGTACGTGTTCAAATCCCCATCGCCTCTGTTGGCTACGCCGTTGTTATAATACCCTTTTATGTAGCTGGTGCTGGGTACCGGATTGCCTTTGCGGAAAGCGTTCTTGTACGCGTTGCCCGTATTAAGCCCGCCGCTGCCCGCGTTGCCGCCGGCGGAGTTAAAGGTTACATAGCGCGCGCCTACGTCATAAAAAGCGGGCAGCACAAGCCCCGGGATGACCTGGCCCTTGCCTTCGTTGGCGTCCGGGCGCGGATGAGGCATATAGTCGTTGGAATACTTGCTAGCCGCCGCTGCATTCACGGTTTTCTCGCCGGTCGCCTCGTCTAACACATAGGGCACTAAATCCTGCGTTTCGGGATAATTAACCGGGGTGGAACCCGGAACGTTGCCGTCGAACACGGTGCCGGTATACCCCTCGGGCTTTCCCTTGTAATTTAACGCTTTGGTTTTTTCGGGCAGCGTAAATTTGCCGGTAACCGCGATTTTTTTCGTACCGCCCTTCACGTCGCCTTTCATGAGCTTTACAAACGCGTCGCCCGTGTAATTGGCGGTAATCGGAATCAAATAGGTGCTCGCGTTTTCGGCGACCATTCCGGAATCTGCGGCAACTTTGCCGGTCTGCATATTAATCTTAAACTTCGCGTCCGCCGCGCCGGAAACGGTAATGCCGTTGGGGTCTAATTCCGCCGCCGCCTCAAGCACGATTTTTAACTGCGCGGTGACCGCGTTCTCTCCCTCGCCGGCGACTGCGGTAAGCGTCCAGTTAAAATCTCCCGGCTCCTCCGTCGTCCCGCTCGGCCCGCTCGGCCCGGTGCCGCCCGCCGCCGTATAGGAGACGCCGGCCGACCACGCCGAGTCGGCATAATTGTCGTTGCCGACCGCCTTTACTTTCAGCGTGTAGGTGCCGGCCGCAAGCGAGGCCAACGAATACGTTGTCCCGTTTTGCGCCGCCTGTATCTCGCCGTCTACCGCCACCCTGTAGCCGGACGCGTTGGTAACCGCGTTCCACGACAGTGTCTTGGTATCCGTGTTGACGGCGACGCCGCCCGGCACGGCAAGCGCCGGCTTCGTATCTCCGCTGACACACGCGGCCGCGGAAAAGACGAGTATTATCACGGCGGTAAGCGCCGCGAATTTAATGGCCGATTTTCTCATATTTTTGATAAAACTCCTTTAAAATTTTCCATATAGCGGACAAGCCTTTTCAGCTATACGAATATATAATTATATTCTAGCCCAAATCGCGGGAAATAGCAAGCCTTTTAAAACAACTTTCGCGCACAAATATATAGAAACTATGTTTTTCTTACGGAAGCCCCGCGAACTTCGCGAAAATATTTGACAAACTCAAAAAAATTATTTATACTACCTAACGGAATCATCGAGGTGTAGCGCAGCCCGGTAGCGCACTTGGTTAGGGACCAAGGGGCCGCGTGTTCAAATCACGTCACCTCGACCATTAACTTAGCAGGCGAACACCCTGCCGAACAAGAAGAAGGTAATCCGCTTTCTTCTTTTGCTTTTTTGAAAACAACCTCTGTTTTTTCTATCAAAGTTTCGGCAGTCAATTGCCAAATGACTTATCCAGAACCTACTTAAGGTTATAATCTTAAGATTATCTTAAGAAAATGCAAAAATATTCTATAAAAACACCTAAAAGCAGTTGCAATTTATATAGCCAGATGATACAATGAGTGCCATATGGCACATTTTTGGTATAAAAATCATATTGTAAGGATAGAATAGATTGAACAATATTGCAATAAATGAACTATTGCTCATAAAAGAATATGTAAGGCAAGTGCAGTATCAATATAATTTTGAGGTAACGCCCAGTGCGAAAAATCGAAAGACGCACGATTACATGTTGAAAAAGGCGTTAACGCGTGAATTGTTGGCCGGCGTAATTTTGCACCTCAATAAATCCGATTGCTTCAAGCCAAAGGAGAGAGACAAAGACCCGAGATATGACAAAGGTTGGTTTTATTTCTTTCATAAAAACTATTTTGGAGATAATCTTTATATTAAGGTGATGGTACCGGATGATCCAGGGCAAATGATAATATTCAGCATCCACGAAGAGGGGTTACATTAGAATGAATACACATAACGAAATTGATTTTGACAAAAGATTAGCCGAGTTGAAAGCAGGAAATACCGAGTTTATGATTTTTTGCCCGCATTGTGGCTATATCGAACGCAAATCAACCGCAATCAAGAGAATAAAAGAAAACATTGTTGTCCGCAATGAAGATTTTTTAATCGAAGGCGAGGCAAGGTTTTGCACGTTGTGCGAAACACACATTAGCGACATCACGCTAGACGATTTAAGATTGAAAACTGCATATAGCGAGTATCGTAAAAATCATAAGCTCCTATTGCCTGACGAAATTACCGCGATATATAAAAAATACGGCTTATCGGCAAAAAGCTTTGCCCGAATATTAGGATTTGGCGACAACACTATCTACCGCTATGAGAAAGGTGCCCTTCAAGAAAAGTCACATGATGCACTTATAAAACTTGTGAGCATACCTAGTAATTTAAACTATCACCTTATGCACAACGAAATAGAAATGTCCGCGACCGAAAAAAGAAAGCTAAATGCGCGATTGTCCGAAATGATGTCCGCCGACTTAGATGAATATAAAGTATTCCCGATGGCGGACAAGCCGTACATAGTATCGGCATTGGGCAGGTCGTGCTCACCACAGGAAACATCTGAATGGATGTCCTCTCTATCAGCAGCATAATTAAGGAGAACTATGGACACAAAAATTGAAACAAAATTTCAAAGCTCATTAGTACTGAAAGAAGTCTTTGTTGAGAAAACAATTTTCACAAGAAATGTCGCTGTTCCGCTTCAAGGCAAGTTAGTATTTGATTTCAATCATGAAATCGAAGAAAAAGAACTTGACGAAGTGCATGTAAGATTGCATGGTGAGGTGAAAAACGACGAAGGCTCGATAGAAGTGTCGGCTACAATTTTCGCGTCATTTATTGCCGGGTTTTCCGGCGACTATAATGACGAGATTAAAAAAGCGGTTAAAGAGAATAGCACATTGGCTATAATGTTCCCATACCTTCGCACGCAAATAGCGTTGGTATCAAGTCAATCCGGAATCAACAATCTCTGTGTACCCGCAATAAACATCAACGCCTATCTTGATGCGAAAAAGAAGCAAGCGGAGGAAGTCCCAACTCCTAAAAAAACGATGAAAAAGGGTTAATAGGACTTTGGCAACGGCAATTCGGCTTGGCAATAATATTGGCAATAATACTCGAACCGATTGATTTGGTATAGCGCGGTGTTCGCATTTTTTTCACGATTGCTCGCTATCACCTTGGGTTTTTTCGCCATCGGGAAATTTAGAACCTGCGCGGATGAAATTTTAAAGAGGAATAAAAGACGCTTTTAGACCTTAAAATTTTCATCCGCGCAGGTTCTTAGCTTGCCTAAAAATCAAAAAAGATATATAATAGACTTCCTCGGAAATTACCATGGCACGCCTAAGGGCGTCTATTCGCCGATACGAAATCCTTGCTCCATGTGTCCGTACCGCTAGTATGCCCAC
>Ga0123353_10019159_pt1 | contig 10154 bp, 8 predicted proteins | sample TergutLab28metaG_3_FD_92763 | JGI IMG/M metagenome (GOLD analysis project Ga0123353, IMG submission 92763) | Labiotermes labralis P3 segment gut microbial communities from Petit-Saut dam, French Guiana - Lab288 P3 | ecosystem: Host-associated > Arthropoda: Insects > Digestive system > Gut ...
TGGGTTCCGAGCCCAGACTGGCTCTGTCGCATACTGGAGTTATGCGACGTTTGTTAGGCGCTTAGGTGAAGCCGCCGCGCCTGGCGGAGGGGAGGGCGGGCCGTGCCCCGACTTTGCGTCGAATGCCCTGGCATTTTCCTTACAACTGAGGAAAATCACGGAAAACATCAGTCAGGGTAACCGAATGGAGCTTGGCCGATCAGCGACGAACGCGATTCGTTTTGTCGACTTGGCAACCGCGGGCGATGACCTCGAATGGCCTGCTGTCCCCTGCCACCCTTGGCTTTCGCGTCAGGCGACGGAGTCAACCCTCGGTCAGCTTAAGTATCTGCCGAGTTGCCGTAATAGGGGGTTTCCCACATCGGCTAACTTTGAGTCAAAGCTCGGCCAGGGCTGTGATGTGGTCGGCAAACAGCCGAACGCCCAGATCCTCGTATATCTGCCTGTTACTTACGTACCAAGGGGCACCAGTAGCGAGGCGAAGACACTTGGATTCTAACACCTGTAACCTCCGGACATGGGAGCGGGCAGCGGACCTCCACGCGGGGCACGCATAGTCCATCGGGGGCCGGATGAGCTGCTTATATAGCAGGACTCCGTTCCTGACCGATAGATCACTCTTCCTATTCAGGAGGCGCCCAGCATACCCATCCTTTGAGCAGTCCTCTTCCTGAACTGGTCGATGTGAGGCGACCAGGTGAGTCGTGTATCTAGGATTATCCCCAGATAACGAGTAGTGTCATCCCATTGGATTGGTTCCCCGAAGAGTTTTACTGGTCGGGGCTAGATAAAGCGCCGTCCGGCACGCGCGAAGATTATCACGGTGCTCCTATAGACATTAATGGCGATTCTCCATTCACCCAACCACCGTTGAAGTTCGTTGATGTATGACTCCAGGTAGCTGACAAGCAGAGTCGGCTTGCGGGACGTGGCTATGATGGCCGTTTCGTCGGCGTAGAGGCCAACTCAACGTGGTGCGAGGGTTGGGGTATGTCGTCGACATACAGACTGAAGAGAATAGGGGAGATTAATTTACGTTGAGCTACCCCACCCCGCATGCCTCGACGAGATGACATGGCCGCCTGTAAGGACTCTTCGAACACCCGATCCCAGAGGTAGGATGAGATTGTATGGACTATGTAAGACGGGAAGTTGAGGAGTGTTGGCTTGTACAGGAGGCCATCGATCCAGACGGTATCGAAGACTTTGGCCACGTCGAGGAAAACTGCGCCGGTGAGCTTCTTTTTGCCGAAATTCCTAGCTATTCTTTCAACGAGGCCGACCAGCTACAAGGACGTGCTATGTCTGGGTCTGAACCCAAACTGCTCGTATCGCAGCAGTCCGCGTTCGTTTACTGCATGTAAGATCCTTTGTTAGTAGGATCTTTTCAAATAATTCGTGTCCAAGAGACTAATGGGCCGATAGGAAGAGGGCGGCGCTGGATCCTTCCCCGGTTTAAGGATAGAGATCACTGGAGCGTGCTTCCACGTTTGGGGAAACTCCATCAGGGGCCGGATGAGCTGTTTATATAGCAGGACTCTGTTCCTGACGGATAGATCAATCTTCCTGTTCAGGAAGGGGCCCTGAATCTCGTTGGCTAGAATAGGCTCCTTTTATTCCGGTCGCCTGCTCACCAGTCTGCTCTGCCATTGGCTGGTTGGCAGAGCTGGTAGGTGTGGCTCCCTGAAGGTAGTTCCGTTGCAGGAGGCCTTTTCTTTGTTGGTGGAGGTAGACAGAGACAGAGGAGGGAGTGAGAGAGTGGTTTGTCGTGGTGGTTAAGCTGCTGTTGTCTTGGTCGGTATGTTGATGGTGTACGGACAGAGGAAAGAGAGCTGTGAGGTGAAACGGAATTGAATAGGAGGACATAGAACGACACGTGGGTGTCCCCACAAATGCAAAATGTAATTAAAACCCAGTGAATGGTCTAGGTCACGAAACATGTGGGCAGATGCGTTCATTATGTACTCATTTTAAGTACATTATGCTTAAAGCACATCAGTAAGAGAGCAAGTGTCACATCCATACCGAAGAACAAGGAAACTTACATTTCTGTATTTTTATTCTTAAAGATTTTTGACAAGAGACGAGAAGATAACAGATTAGGGGCTCACTGAAAACAAGTATTCACTACATTAGATCTTCTAATAACTCTTCATGAATGTGCTTTGGTATGTTATTTTCACTCACAAACATTTAAGCCCTATCACATTTCCAAAGCTTCACATTTTTATTTTGTCCTGCATTCTGGTCATGAGATGTAAATGTGTTCTTGGTTTTCTCTGTCTTGACCTTTCTCTAACTAGTGTGTATTACAAATATATCTTTCTTTTTTATGTTTAAACTACTGACCTATAAATTAACATAAACTGTATGGACAAGAGATTAAAAACTATGGCCCCCGAAACTGACTACCCAAGAGAGTATTATGTGATTTGTTGTTACTCAGGTACAAGACTGCATTCTAGGAATAATTATGACTTCTTGAATATTTTTCCTAAATAATTTACAAAATTAAACATACCTCTCCATTGATATAGCAGAATATAAGTGCCACTACAGCTCCTTGTAGGCCATCAAGCAAAATGTCCAGATAGACATAGATCTCTTGCCACCAACAGATGCCTTGTTTGCGATATATTGTGATGCCAAAATGTAGCCCAAACAGAGGCACCAGCACCAGCGTGGCTTTCACTGCTTTTCTGTGGAACATACAAATGAATTGCCGGGCTCTATCACAATAAGAATGTTACAGTCAAGTGATCGAGTGTGACAAAATCTCCTCATCCTTTGTCGGATATCTCTGGCGCAAAGTACCATATTTACTCGAATGCAAGGTGGGTTTTATTTCTTAAATTCGGTGTTTATTTAGATGAGGTCATCTTAAATTCACATATGAAAAGCTGAACCAGACCAAGCCAAACCAGTTCACTCTGAACTAGACCATGCAGAGCGAAATGAAGGCCTGCATCACCAAATTGTCATATATACAGGTAGAAGTGAGAAGTGAGCCTAGCTAAAGTTAACTGACAAAATCTTCTTTTTTGCTGTTTGTCCATCGTCTAGTTTCTTATAGAAGCACAACGTTTCGGAAGCCGGCTCCTTTTCCATTTGCAGGCAAAGAAGCACCTAACCTGGTGAACCCCTCAAAGAGAGCTGTTCTCAGTCACTGGACATCACAGAAACAGTTTGTAATCATAATGGCAGAGGTGCTGGCATGAACTGGGAGTAGCTTTGAAAGTCTGACTAGTAATGAAGCAATTATTAAACTATCAGAATGTAGAAAATGTGCTGATTTTGAACAACAACTTCATCAGGCTCTAAATGAATTAAGTTCTGCCCAATTGATCAGTGACTTATTTAACAAGGAGCATAATCCTGATAGCATGGATATGACTATATCTCACCAGTTAAGAACTGATCTGGAAGGGTATTATAAATGGTAATTGGTGGCTCCAACACATCCTAAAGTTAAAATAGGACATGAAAATAAAAACAAAATGGAGAAAATATCTGAGTCTACAATCGAACAAACGCTGATCTCGAAGAATCCATATGTAGCACTCAAAAAATCAAAAGACCCAACTGAGACAGTTTGCTAAGGAAGATAATGAGAATTATTCCATTCCAAAGATAATAAATCAACAAATATCAAGTGAGAAAATAAGAAAGTTGCAAATCCAAGAATAGGCTTCCAGGGAGGAGATAAGAAACATACTCTGAATGTGTGCATTGGGAAAACCATGCAACCAACCACAAGCAAGGTGGTAATTCTAGGCAACAGCCATTTAAAGGGAAGTGTTCTGAGAATTGGTAATTATGTAAGTGCAAAATTTGAGGTTAGTGGATTCATCAAACCTGGTGCTGGCTTTGAAAAAAAAATGTGGGAAAGACAATAATGGACTCATTCAGACTAACAAAAAATTGTGAGTTTTTGCTCAATGGTGGTGTTAATGATGTCTGTAACAATAACTAAAAAAAATGTGATATTACAGATTGTGAAGTTTTTACAGGACATTGATAATGAAAACATAATAATTCTAAATATTCTGCATAGATTTGACTTGTCTGATAACTCATATGTGAATGAGGAATTCAAGAATTTAATTTGAAATTGAAGAAAACTGCAAAATTGTTTAATCCTGTTAAAATTTTGGAATTGAGTTCTAATTGAAACCTTTTCACTCAGCATGGTTTGCATCTGAATAAATTTGGCAAAGGGCTGTTAGTTAAACACACAGCTTCTTTAATTTATACAATAAGTGGTAAGAAAACTGAGGAACCTATTAGTCTAAAATGGAAAATGAAGCTAAATGAAAATGCCACTATGCATATAGCTAATCAGGAAATATTAATCCTCAATGACCAATGCACTTGATCATCCAAAAACACAGCCTGATGCAGTCATATGTAGAACATCAACTAGGACACAAAGACCACCTGTCGCAAGACAAAATGATTTTTTATTGTGAAAGGCATCTTAAGTCTAGAGGATAGTAACATTCGCAATCAGTTTTATAGCCCCATTACTAATTTTTATCCTGATTTGAAGCTAAATTCTCCTTCACATATTAATGAAAATTCTTCCTTAAAAGACAGTTGAAGTAACCTTAAGGTCCATCATTAAAACACAAGAGGCTTAAAGGAAAAAATAATCCATTTATCAAATATATTATATTCTGAGCTCCCACATTTACTGTGTATAACCAAGCATCACTTAAAAGATTTGGAAATAGATATACTGTCAATTGAATTATTACGAACTTGGTGTTAAATTTTGTAGGCATTAGTATATAAACAGAGGTGTATGTATATATGTGCATGAATCCATTGACTTCAGTACTATTCCTACTCAATACATCTGTAAAGAGAAAGGTCTTGAAATATGTGCCGTCAAATTAACTCTCCCTAAGATTAAAACCAGTCATTGTAACTATCTATAAATCACCTACTGGAATATAACTACTTCTTGAGGAAATTAGAATCTCTTTTGATTCTATTATGTACCAAAAAATGAATTTATCATCTGTGGGGATATAAATATTAACTATTTTGGTAGGCAAAGTAGAAGACAACAGTTTGATATTCTATTAGCCATGTACAATCTAAAAAGTACAGTAAATTTTCCTACGAGAGTTTTTAATGATTCAAGTACTGCATTGATAACATTTTTATTGATTTTTCAAGAAATTTTACTATCAATTTCCTCATCAGTGGGTCTTCAGATCACAATGCTCAACTACTAAAATTGGAACACATCATTGCATCTATACAAGAATTCATATCTTGTTATGTTAGGATCATTAATAGCTTAACTACAGATGAATTTCAATATAAATTGATTACTGAAAGTTGGGAGGATATTTTTGAAAGATCTGACACAAATGTTATATTTAACAACTTTTTAAACGTTTACTTAAAAATTTTTTATGCATATTTCATTAAAAGTAAACTTATTCCACATCCAGATATAACCAATGGATAAATAAGGGGATTAAAGTATCATGTCATAACAAAAGAATTTTATACATGAGTAGTTGGAGAAGTGATTGTACAAATCTCAAATTACAACATAGGATACAAAAGATATTGCAAGATATTAACAAATGTTATAAAAACAGCAAAAAAGTATTATGATGAATTAACATCTAAATCTCAAAATAAAGCAAAAACTACATGGAAAATTATAAAAAAAACAAGAAATAGGAAATAACAACTGTCAAAATGACGTTAAATCCTTAAACATTAATAACACTCTAAGGAATAATCCACAGGAAATTGCCAACACTTTTAATGACTATTTCTTAACTCTTGTTGACACTGTTATTGGAAACATCAGAAGAGATAACTATGATTCTACAGAAAACCTGAATCCTTCTAATTACTTGATTTACAACTTTAACAGCACCTTTCCAGGAATTAATTGGAAATATGCCACACCTTATGAAATTGATAGTAATTCCAAATCCCTAAAGACTAAAAACTCATATGGGTATGATGAAATTCCCACAAAAATTCTAAAATTTAGTACCCCACAAAACATGCACACAGCAAACATCCGGTGTCTCGTGGAAGGGGAGTGAGAAATGAGCCTTCCAAAGTGATGCTACCAGCAACAAGATCGTTTCCAGCACACAATACAAAGGTTTACAGCAGCAGCTGAATTGCAAAATGCAATGTACAGAACTATGAGTTTTGGATGCTCACATAAACAAAACATTATATAGCAGAACACAAAATATCAATAGAAATTAGAATGTATGAGGGATGAATCTGGTATCATACTGACAGCTGGACACTGAGCACAAACTGAAAAAAACAAAAATAGCATAATAGACCCACCTGTACTGACTGGGTTCGAGGTGATGTGGCGCTCTTAGTTTGATTACCAGCACTTGGATTATATTCACCAGGAATATCATGTTCACCTGTAAAAGTAGTACAGAGTTTACTGCCCCTTTCCTGTCATACCTTACACAGCCATGGAGTATAATGTAGCACAAAATGCGATGGCACATGTGGTTGCATGTACATTCCTACTGTGTGTGTGTGTATTCTAGTGCATGTCACAAAGGTTGTTGTATGAATTGGCTAGAGACATGCATTAATATACTTTACATAGCAAAGAAATGATTATGTTAAGCCCAGTAACACAGGGAACAAGAGTAGTTACACAGAGTATCCACATATTTCTCCCTTTTTCTTTATTTTGCTGTTTATGGAAGAGGTGCTACTTTGGGATAGAGCAGTGTATTCATTCAATGATGCATGTTTCAGTTATCTGAGGATGTAGATTCTGACTCATTACAGTGTTTCAAAATTGTTGATATGTCATTTTTCACAGATACACTTCACACTTTTTCCGGCTGGTAACATTAGTGACCTTTGTTGTAATTTGCCCAAGTTCTGAAAACTGAATTTGTGAGTTACACTTCTTGCATCAGCACTGAAGTGTTCAGTGTGTTTTATTTAATTTTTATTTTCAATCCAACCAGCCATACATGTGAATCTGGACAAGTCAAGCATAACATGTCTATATACACAACATAGTACTGTTAATAATATTTTACAACATAAACACACATGAAACAATAAAACACTGTATAATAATATAAAGTAATAGAGCATAATGTAATATAATAATGTAGCTAATTATTACTGTATGACATTATACATATATTTTAACATCCAGTCTGATACATTGTAACTTGGGACTTGTGAAAAAAGGAAACACAAACATCACCAATTACATACAACTGTTAACAGCATTACTGCACTGAATTGGCCTGTAAAAACTCTTCAAGCATATAAAACGAATTATTCAACGAAACTTGTGGGGACACCTACATGACAGCTCCCCTTCCTCTGTCCATACACCAATCAACACACTGACCTAGTCAACAGCAGCTTAACACATAGCTAATTGCACTTCTTTTCTAAAGTGATTGAAATTATCTAATTTTTTTTATCTTTGAAGGCAAGTATTTGTCCAGAGCTTCCTGGATACTTTCTATAAACGAGTGATGGGCAGTCTCTGTAGATTTGTTCTCCATAAACCCATGTTGCACATTGGCTAACGCATTATGCTTTTTTAAAAATGAGAGTAGTCTATTATACATTAATTTTTCCAGAATTTTAGAAAACGCTTATAAGTTGGATATCGGTCTATAATTCTGTATGTCATGTCTATCTCTTTTCTTAAAAAGAGGTCTTATTTTTCCCTTTTTAATCATATATGGAAAAATGCCTGTTTGAAAGGAGACATTATAAATGAAGATCAGTAGCTTTACACAATAACATAAGCATTGTTTTACTAAAGATAATCGGAATTTCATCAAAGCCAGCAGAAGAATTGCTCTTTAAACTCTTAATTACCTGTCCACCTCAATTACTCTAACAGGGGCTACAAAAATTGTTTCAGAACAGTTTTTTTTTTATCTGGAATTTTAAATTTTGCTTAAGGCAATAGTAGTTATACTGAGATAAGAGATCCTCAATTATTTCTGTAAAAAATATGTTAAATCTATCTGAAACTGTCTGAGGGTTTGTAATTATGTCATCCCCGGCATTATTTATAATGCTACATATCTGCTGGGAGTTATCAGTTTCTTTGTTTATTAACATCAACGAAGCTTTATTTTTATTTTTGGCTGACAAAACAAATCTGTCGATCCCCTTCTATTTCGCCTCTTTTACCACTTTCCTAAAATTTTTTTGGTAATTCTGAATATACTTTAAAGATTCCATGGAGAGATTTGTGGTTCTTTTATGTTATATAAGAGTCGCAATTTGTTTCTTAAAATAATTAAACCCTTGATAATCCACTTATTTGCAGTAGTACCTTTTACATATGTAACTTTTAGGGGAAATGCTATGTTAAAGTAGTAAGTAAATGTGTTTGTGAAGAGATTACAAGAAGTATTGGGCTTGTTAGAAGCTAGCACTTATCCTATGTTTCTTCATGGAGCAAATATTTAAATTCTTCAACATTATTATCTGTAAAATGTCTTGTTACGTGTAGTTCTTGGACCCTTTGGTAAATTTTTTGTTTTATTTTTAAAAATTGAGCCAGATGATCAGAGTAACCCAAGTCAAGAATCTCTGTAAACATCATATCATTTGTATTATTTACGATTATAACATAAATCAGTGATTTAGTATGACTAGTAATACTAGTTGGGGATTTTTACAATATTTGTTAGATTATTCAACAGTAACAAATTTTGTAATTCTTGCAGTTTTCTGCTGTATTGTAAAAAAATTAACATTCAGGTCCCCCACAAAGAATTAAACGTTTTCCTTTAGAATGATCGTTAGTGATTAATAACTCCAATTTACGTAAAAGTTCCTATCTGATGACCTGTAATTACAGGCTAGAATGGTACCAGAGCCAGACAGTTCAATTGCAGACATTTCAAAAACTTTTTTGGTGCCTAAACCACTTCTTTAGTTTGAATGGTATTTATTGTACAAATACATGATCCTCCTGATGTGCTGTAACTTCTATTGAATGATCCTGTTCATTACTAGGAAAATATAGGGTCAAATGAGAGTTCTGTCTCACTGCCACTTTCTTCTGCAGCCCAAACTTCACTCAGACTGCCCTGAAAAAAACTCGGTCCCCTGCTGTGAGAGTCCAGCGACTAACTGATTAACCCTGTGAGCAACTGCATGGCCTAATTAGCACTCCAATATGTCGCTTGGATAATATGTGTGTTGTAAGTAAGGAGTGTTTCACATGCTATTCTTTGAATAGATTGTTAATGACTGACTGCTGATTACACATTAGGCAACATTCTGTACTTGCTGTAATAATGAATAAATTGGGTGCAAGTACCTTCAAGTTCTTGTTAACCTTTTGGCGCCGGAATTATTTTTTTAATTTTAGCACACTCTGTAAATAAAATGTGAAAAATACAGGAACCAAATACGTTAGAATTATGAAACAAATTGCATTTTGAAGAGAAAAAAACGGAGAGTATACGCCATGTTTAAAATATTCGGTACCTATATTTGTTGAATAAATATATAAAATGCAACTTTAGAGGTTAGTGGTGCGGTACGTCAACTATAGTTGACGTTAGGCGTCTAAACGTTAACCGAACTCACTTTTATTTCCACAAGGATCTGATTAATATTCGTTAGTTGTCTGGAACTTCAGGGACAACTAAGTTTTATCAGCCTTTACCAATGATAAGAGAGCTGTCCCACTGACTATCCTATAAAAGTTTGTGTTCGAGACCTCACGGTTGATAGGCAGTCAGTTTTTCTTAATAAAAACATGAACTTCTAGAGCAGGCAGAGAATAGTATTTTCTCCCTTAACCTTTTAAACGCCGAGTTAAATCCCATCTGCCATCTGCTGGAATTATTAGAAGCTCACCATATTCTCCACGTTAGCAGGATAAGGGTTAAAACACGAGATGTAGTAAAAATGAAAAGATCATGAACATTTACCTTATATAACACCATCTTTACAATCAGACACACTAAACAGTCGGTTAGTAATGTATTTCCTGGTTTTAAAGGGGGTTGCACGTTAAAATATTATACTTGGTATTTGTATTACGTGTCGTTGTCAACTTTCATTCTATCATACTGGACGTAAAATAGACGAAGGAACACTTCTTTTTGCCAAATCCACCAACACCGCAACCA
>Ga0123353_10019160_pt1 | contig 10154 bp, 8 predicted proteins | sample TergutLab28metaG_3_FD_92763 | JGI IMG/M metagenome (GOLD analysis project Ga0123353, IMG submission 92763) | Labiotermes labralis P3 segment gut microbial communities from Petit-Saut dam, French Guiana - Lab288 P3 | ecosystem: Host-associated > Arthropoda: Insects > Digestive system > Gut ...
AGCTTGCGCGAGGCGTCCTGCTGAAGGGTTGAGGTGATAAACGGCGGGGCGGGGTTTTTCTTGCGCTCGCCCCGTTTTACATGGGCAACGGTGTAAGACGCACCCTTCAGGCTTGCCAGTATCCCGTCAGCCTGTTCTTTGTTGGTAATCTCGATCTTCCTGCCGTTTTTGCCGCCGTGAAAGCGCGCCTCGAAGGGTTTGCCGGCTGCTTCGCCTTTGAGCATAAGCGCGTCCAGCGTCCAGTATTCATCCGGGACAAACGCGCGGATTTCCTCCTCGCGGTCAACAATCAACCGCACCGCTACGGACTGCACCCTGCCAGCCGACAGCCCCCGCTTGATCTTCTTCCACAAAAACGGCGACAGCTTATAGCCCACAATGCGGTCAAGGATCCGCCGCGCCTGCTGCGCGTTGACCAGATCGATGTCGATGATCCGGGGGGAATCCATGCCTTTCCTGACTCCGGTTTTGGTGATCTCGTTAAACGTGACGCGGGTAGGCGCGGCGACGTCCAGCCCCAGCATATTCGCCAGGTGCCAGGATATGGCTTCGCCCTCGCGGTCGGGGTCGGTGGCGAGATAGACCGCGTCGCTGGTGGTCGCCTTGTTCTTGAGCGACCTGATCAAATCGGACTTGCCGTCGATTTCCACATAAGACGGCTCGAAGCCCTTTTCAATATCCACGCCCAGCTTGCTTTTGGGCAGATCCCGCACATGACCCATGGACGCGACCACGTCAAAATTGTCGCCCAGATATTTTTTTATTGTTTTGGCTTTCGCCGGTGATTCCACAATTACCAGATTGGACAAATTATTTCCTCCATTTGCGTTTCGCAGGGGCGAACTGTGTTCGCCTGCGGACTTATCATTTGGCAGACCAACCGTCTGCTGATTTTCACTTGGCGGGCGAATCGCCCACAGATTTACGCATGACGGGCGAACACAGTTCGCCCCTACGAGCCTTTGGCTACATATCTCCCGCCGGGCATGGACTCGATGTAACACAGCATTTCCAGCTCGGTCAAAGCGCCCAGCAACTGACCCGCGTCCAGCGCGGTTTTGTTCGCCAGCTGATCCAGATTAAGCGGCTCAAAGTTTATTATATCATATATCTTACGCGAATTTCCAGAAATATCTGCCGGAAGCGGAATTTTTTTCTTGTTTCCCCACTCAAGCTGGTCTGAACCCGGTCGTACTCCGGTCTGCCTCTCCCTGTCCATAAGAGCCTTGTCGGCGGCTTTTAGTTCGATTTCCCGCGCCCGCTCCAAAATATCGTCCGACATGCTCTCTGCTTTTATTTTGTCTTTATATCGGGAAAGGTACCCTTCTATCACGTCGATAGCCGAGAAAACCGGCTTGGCTCCGTCCCGCAGCAGCTTGTTGGTGCCTTTGTAGGACTGGCTCAGAATGCCGCCCGGTATGGCGAATACATCGCGTCCCTGAGCCGCCGCGTGCGAGGCGGTGATCAGCGAACCGCTGCGTTCGGACGCCTCGACCACAAGCGTCCCCAGCGACAACCCCGAAATGATCCGGTTGCGTATCGGGAACGCCGCCTTGGTCACCTTGCCGTCCGGCGGAAGCTCGGATACCACCGCGCCGGAACGGGCGATGCTCTGCCTCAGCGGCGCGTTTTCGCTGAGGTACGGCGCGTTGAACCCGCAGGCCAGCACCGCCACCGTTTTGCCCCCGGCTTCAATCGCGCTTTTGTGCGCCTGGGTATCAATCCCCAAAGCGCCGCCGCTTACAACCAGCGCACCGGCTCTAGTCAGCGCACCGGACATCTGCCCTGCGGCCATAAGCCCGTACGCGGACGCGTCCCGCGCGCCGACCATGGCAATGGTCAGCTCCTCGTCAATGCGCGGCAGCTGCCCCCATACGTACAGCACCGCCGGATAGCCCTTGATCTCCCGAAGCCGTCTTGGGTATTCCCGGTCGTCAGGGGTCAGGATATCATATCCCGAAGCGGCGCACTGCTGTATGATCCGCTTGGCTCTTTTGTCGGTAAGCATCTCGAACTCCGCGATTTTCCTGCCCGAAAAAACCCCGCTGCATGCAAGCTCCGTGGGAGACGATGAGAAAATATTATACGGCGTCCTGAAGCAATCAATGATCTCATTGATTTTATAGCTCCCCGAACCCAACAGCTCGGACAGCATGATCCAATATAATGCATTTTTATTCATCTGCAAGTCGGCTCCTGATTGAGACATCTACTGTCTGATATCTAAAGTCTAACGTCTAATTTCCCACATCACGATGGCCGCCGCCGCTGCCGCGTTGAGGGATTCCGCCCGGCTGTTCATGGGGATTGTCACCCTCCGGTCACACATCTCCGCAAGCCCGGGCGATATCCCCGCCGCCTCGTTGCCGATCACGGCGATGATACCGTTTTTGATATTCCCTATCTCGCGGATATCCTCCGCGTCAGCATCCGCCACACAAGCCAAAGCCAGCATATTCCGTGCCCGCATGTCGCCGACAAGCCCGGTCATATCATCGGTTTTGACCACCGGCAGGCGGAAAAACGCGCCCATGGACGCACGCAGCGCTTTGGGGTTCCATATATCGCAGCCGCCCTGAATGATCATACCCGACAGCCCCAGCGCCTCGGCAGTCCGGGCGATCGCCCCCAGATTAGCCGGGTCGCTGATCTGCTCAAGCGCGATATATGAGCCGCCTTTGTCTATTTTGCCGGACTCATACGACAAATCAGGCGCACCGCACACGCAGATGATTCCCTGCGGCGATTTTGTATCGGACATTTTCGCGAACACACGGGATTCGGTTAGATAGCTTTCTTTCGCGTTTTGCAGAATACATTCAATTTCCGAAGAATATTTTTCCCCGGCCTGCCGGGTAAAATAGACCTCCCTCAGCTGAACGCCGCTGAGCGCCGCGTCATAGCACAGCCGCAGCCCTTCAATAACAAAAACACCCTGCGCCTTGCGATGCGATGCGTCCGACGACAGTTTCACTACTCGTTTGCACGCGGGGTTTTCTTTGGATGTTATGCTTTGGGGCATATTCATGTTCATTCCTCAACATACAGATTAGCAGTCTGATCTTTCAATCAAACTGCTAGGGCCATTCTTATTTTGCGAGGGCTGCTTTTGCCTGTTCCGCGATGGCGGTGAACCCCGCCGCGTCGGCTATCGCAAGCTCGGACAGCATTTTGCGGTTGAGCTGGATATCCGCCTTTTTCAACCCGTTCATAAAGGTCGAATAGTTCATGCCGTTCATTTTGCATCCCGCCGAAATACGGGTTATCCATAAGCGGCGGAAGTCGCGTTTCTTTTGCTTTCTGCCGATGTAGGCGTACTGCCCGGACTTCATGACCGCCTGCTTGGCGGTTTTGAACAGCTTGCTCTTTGCTCCGAAATAACCCTTGGCAAGCTTTAATACTTTTTTTCTTCTTTTACGCGTCATCATCGCGCCTTTTACTCTGGCCATAATTTATGCTCTTCCTCTCGATTATTTATAGGGAATCATACGCTTTATCGCAGCTGTGTTGGTAACGTCGGCAACGGTCAGTCCGCGCAGGGCGCGTTTTTTCTTGGCGTTTTTGCGGCCTTTGATATCGTGCCCCGTAAACGCGCAGGAACGCTTAACCTTACCGTTTTTCGTCAGCTTAAAACGCTTTTTGGCTCCGCTGTGAGTCTTGATCTTGGGCATAGTTCTTCCTCCTCTAACTTATAATTGACAGTTGACAATTGACAATTGACAGTTTTGTAATTGCGCTTTTGGCGCACCCTGACTGTAATATTGTACATTGTCAATTGTTCATTGCTTTTTCGGCGCAAGGAACATCAGCATATGCCGGCCTTCCATCTTGGGCAGCTTTTCGACGTTGGCGCACTCCGAACAGACCTCCGCAAACCGATCCATGTTTTTCCTGGCGATTTCCGGATGTCCGAACTCACGGCCGCGAAAACGTATGGAAACCTTGACCTTGTTGCCCTCGTTCAAAAACTTCAAGGCCTGTTTCGCCTTTGTGTTGAAATCGTGGATGTCGATTTTGAGCGACAGGCGGATTTCCTTAAGCTCAACGATCTTTTGATTTTTCCGGGCGTCCTTTTCACGTTTCTGCTTTTCGAACTTGAACTTGCCGTAGTCCATGATCTTGCACACCGGAGGGGTCGCCTGCGGGGCAATTTTAACCAGATCCATGTTCTTTCCGATGGCCATTTTCAGGGCGTCCTTTGAGGACATCAGCCCTAACTGCGAGCCGTCGGAATCAACCAACCGGACTTGCCTGTCGAAAATTTCCTCATTGATGGACAGTTCCTTGTTGCTGATACTAAAGCACCTCCAACCATTAAAATAAATCAATAAGCGCGAACAGCCAAAACCGCCCGCGCTTCAACACAACAACAAATCAGCTTTCGCCGATTTTCCATGTATTGACCCGATCCGCAACAGGCAAAACGGGTGAGAACGGAACTGTTCTGCTTTATTGTGACAATATTCTAGCAGTATCCGGGCGGTTTGTCAAGGGGTTTGGCGGAATTTTTTTCGAATTCCTAAGCGTCAACGCTGAAAAAGCTCTGCTTGCCGTCGGCGTCCAGGCAGGTGAATGCATACGAATCGCCGTCAACCTCGATGCTGTCCAGCGTAAACTCGCCCGGAACGCCGGTATGTACCTCGATGCAGGTATAAAAGCTGGTCTGTCTGCAGGTTTTTTCGAAGGCGACGTTGTACCTGTCGGTCATCTGTTGTCGTTTATAGGATACCTTGCCGCGCAGCGTCTGGTTATCGCCGCGGAAAATCCGGCAGTTATGCGGCTCCCCGTCCATCTGGCGGATGGAAAGATGCGCGTCGTCGGTTTCCATGATAATCCCCTGGTCGTACCGCTGTATCTCGGCAAAATCGCTGAGCAGGTAATTCTGGGTGTATTTGTGCTCCTGCTCGCTTTCGCAGTGATCCGACAGGAAAATCAGATTAGAAGCCAGCCAGATCAGCGTGCGGGTCAGCTTGACGCCCTCATACTGGTTGTTGTACATTTTGACCCAGGCGCATCCGGGCTGCTCCCCTGCCGAGAGAATGTCGCAGTCCGGCGATTTTTTCAGCGGATAATCGCTGTCATCCACCACCAGCGTAGAATGCGCCAGCGCCGAAAGGACATACGCCCGCTCTTTGGAGCCGTGCTCACAATGGTATTTCCCCGCGTCCAGAATAAATTCCCTGTTGTCGTAAAAAAAGGTCAGCGCCATATCGTCCCGGTGCTTGTGCGCAAGCGATTTATTTCCGGCGCGGGTCAGGATATAGGCTTTTTGGTCTTTGAGTATGGCCAGATGCGAATCGCGGAAAAATGCGCTTTCGGGGATGAATTCGCGGTCTTTATATTTTCTGCTTTCGGTGTCGCCGTCAAAGGGCAGCCGCTTATCCTGTCGGATAAAATGGCCGCCTGCCGCCTCCGCATAGACAAAGAAATCCACAAGGCTCTGTTTCAAACCGGGCACGTCAATATTGTTGTTTTCTAAAAACAGCCTGGTCTTTTTGATGATGTTTAAATTATAAAAATGATAGAAAGATGAGTTCTCGTTTTGCACTCCGTCGCCGGTAAAGCTTCCGTTGATCTGGTCGATCAGACGGGAAAGCGCAACGGCGTTGAGCGTTTGGCTGACATAGGCGTTATTTTTAAGCGCCAGCGCGGCCGCAAGCAGCGCGTTGTTCTGCCACAGACCCTGGTTGTTCTGCGTATATACGTCGCCCAGCAAAAATATGACATTCAGAACAATTTGTTCTTTTATGGCGCTCAGCACTGCGGGCGGGACGGCCTTGTTCAGCTGCGCGGACACTGCCGCAAATTCGGTAAGCGCCATGATCCGCCCCGCGACCGAAAATTCATGCCAGAGCCTGAGGGCGTTTTCGGAGCCGTCGGAATGCACAAAATCGACAAAAGAGGTGACCAGCTCCAGCGCCTTTTGAAAATACCGGTCGTCGCCGGTGTGTCTGCACGCGTTGATCAGGCGGCTTACCACCGTAAGGGAATAAAGATAAGCGCAATAAGTCGCAGCCGGTTCGACCCGGTCGGTCCAAAGCTGCGCGGTGGTCTGCGGCCTGGACGGATCAATGGATGTATACACCCTGTACTCGCCTTTCAGCGCCAGCTCGGCGACGTCAAGGCATATTTCCCTGGTATCGCTCCATCTTTTCAGCGGATACCGGATATTAAAGTCAAAATCAAACAGCTCCGGGGCGGTTGCGCCGTTCAGATATTCCCGCAGCGTTTGCCGGTCGTCGGCGGCACTGACGGGAACCGGCGTGTCTGAAACCTGCTCCGTCTGCGCCGGTAAAGGTTCCTCGGGCAGCGGAGGTGGCGGCGGAACCATGACCTCCTCCGTATTTTTCGCGGTGAAAATTCCTCCGTCATACTGTTCGTCAATTTCCTCAAACAGCTTGGTAAGATCATCGGTAATATACATCGCGCTTTGGCCTTTGCCGGGTTTGTGACCCTCCCCGGCAAGGGGTTTTGTGAAATCCTCGGTAACCGGCTCCGCATATTCCCCGGCAACCGGCAGCTCGAACAGATGTTCAAACCTCACCGTTTCGACCCTCACATTTCCCTGCGGGTTGAACGCGGTGACCTTCAGGGTATAGTCTTTGCCCTGCTCTCCCTGGAAGGAATAACTCCGCCTGAAGGAGGGCGGCGTCCGGATGACCGACACCTGATCCGCAAACAGCTCATAACCCAGAGACAGTCTGTCGGCGCAGGTGACATCGGCGGTGTATTGACCGTTTTCCAGCGAGGTTCTGACCGAAATCTGAGGATACCGGAAGCATTTTGCCACCAGATTCCGGAGCTTTTCCGGAAAGCTCCCGGCCAGCTCACCGTCGGTCAGGTTATTCTGCACGTCCAGCACGTACCGCATCTCATACTGATCCAGATTTTTGATCAGGGGTGCGATATGATCCTTGACGATATCGCCCTTTTTACTGTAAATCAAATGTATGATCGGCGTGCTGCCCGATGAGGCGATGGCTCTTTGCAGTATCTTGTTCAAAAAGGCTTTGTCTGCTTCGCCGCGCCCGCCCGACATAAACTCGAATATATCCATCATCCCGCCGCTCTGGTGCAGATAGCCGCCGATATAATATTGGGGCGAGGCGGCGATCACATGGTCAAAACCGTATTTGAAGCCGTAATAAAGCGCGGCGCTGGCGCCCGCTCCCAGCCCGAAGGACAGCACGGTCTCAATTTCGTTGCGGGTGATGATTTTGGAAATCAGCGCGGCTACGCTGCGCTCGATATCAAAACGCCGGCCTCTGCAGGCGTAATAGCTGGCTCGCGCGCCGAAATCATCCAGTATAAACAGCTTGTGGCAGTCGATCCCGGCCAGATCCTTCACATACTGATACCCGGGCGGGGTTCCCTTCTCCGGGATATCCGAAAACCCGACGGCCAGATTTCCGGAGTCGGCCCGCCCCTGGATAAAAACATATTTTACATCCACCTCGCCGCGGAACACACCCTCAAGCCTGGAAAGGCCGCCCGCGTCGTTATGAGCCGGAATCCCCGGTGTCTCTTTTCCATATATTGCCATAATTGATTACCTCCAGCTTGTCCAGCTTTGAGTTTTCGCATATTTCCACGATACCCCGGGTATCAAACAGCACAGGTCTTGCCATCATTCCGGCCAGCGCGTCCCTGTCCAGCGATTTATATTGGTCATGATCGGCCAGAACCAGCGCCAGCTCCGCCCCGGTCACCGCCTGCTCAAAAGGCACCAGCATATCCGACCGGACATACGGGTCGCAGGCCTCCACCCGACAGCCTTTTTCTTTTAACAATCTGATCACTTCAAGGGCGGGGCTTTGGCGGCAGTCGTCCACATTGCCCTTAAAAGCGATTCCCAGCACCGCGATTTTTGGGTTGTCCGTTCCCCCCAGCAGCGAGATGGCCTTTTTTGCCACAAACTCCGGCATACTGTTGTTGACGTCCCGGCAAAGCTTGATGATTTGGGCGGTCTCGGGCGCCTTTGCGTGTATAAAATACGGATCAACCGCCAGGCAATGCCCCCCTACGCCGGGGCCGGGATTCAGAATATTGACCCGCTGATGAAGATTGGCCAGCCTGATCACGTCATAGCAGTTGATTTCAAGCCCGCAGCAGATTTTCGCAAGCTCATTGGCAAACGCGATGTTGACGTCCCTGAAGGTGTTCTCGGCGCATTTGACCAGTTCGGCGGTTTTTGAATCGGTTTTGGATATCGCGCCGCCGGTGATCAGCGCGTACACACCGGCCGCCCTGTCTGTGCACTTTTCGGTAACGCCGCCGATCATGCGGCTTTGGGACGCCAGCTCACACAGCATTTTCCCGGGCAATATCCGCTCGGGACAGTACGCCAGAAAAACATCCCGGCCTGCTGTATATCCGGCTTTTTCAAACAGCGGACGGATTTCTCCCTCCATGCTGCCCGGGGCTACGGTCGATTCGACAATCACCATATTGCCGGGCTGAAGCAGAGGAATGACACTTCGGCACGCGGATATGACAAGGCTTAAATCGCAGCCGTTATAACGGTCGAGCCTGTTCGGCGTGGGGACGGCTATGATATATACATCGGCTGCAACCGGCGTTTGCGAAGCCGACAGCCTGCCGCTCTCCACGCCCCGCGCGATCAGTTCCGGCAATTCCGGTTCCTCGATAGAAACCCTGCCCCGGTTGATTTCGCAGACGATTTCCGGATTCACGTCCACGCCCGTTACGCTCACGCCTTCCCGGGCGAAAGCCGCCGACAGCGGCAGCCCGATATAACCCAGCCCTATCACGCATATTTTCAATGCGGTATCCCTCTCATCATTAGAAAAATATTTTATTAAAACAATTTCCGGATGTATGGTGAATTATGTATATATTTATATATTCTATTATTATATTCTAAAACTTGTATTTTTTCAACATTTTTATCAGGATTTGGCATTTTTTATTTTTTTGATAGAATTTGAAGGCCTCTGATGGGCACAACTAAGTATAATTAACAATTGACAATTGACAATTTTTTTGGGGGGCGGCAGATATTGCAAAACATGACCGGGATTCGTTTTAAAAAACTGGATGAGTATATTGATTCGCTGGAAAGTACCGGCGGGGCGCTGATCAATGTCCTGCATAAGGCGCAGGATCTGTACGGCTGCCTGTCAGAAGATACGCAGCGGCATATCGCAAAAAGGCTGGATATCCCCGCCGCGAATGTATTCGGCGTGGTTACGTTTTATTCGTTTTTCAACATGCAGAAAAAAGGCAAATACCCCGTTTCGGTCTGCACCGGCACCGCCTGTTTTGTGCGCGGAGCCGACGCAGTCACGCAGGAGTTCGAAAAAGAGCTGGGAATCGGCGTCAGCGAAACCGGCGCGGACGGCATGTTCAGTTTGGACTGTCTGCGGTGCGTGGGCGCCTGCGGGCTGGCTCCGGTGGTCATGGTCGGCGAAAAGGTCTGCGGCAGGGTGACGCCCGCCGACGTGCCGGGAATCGTGGATGAATGTATAAAAGATAATTTGTAATAAAAATTTATTTTTTAAGGGTTTTAAGGAGAGTACGCTTATGTGCAAAATCAACAGCCGGGATGAACTGAAAACCCTGCGGGACAACGCGCTGGCCGCGTATTCCGCTCAGAAGCAGACCGTTGTGTCCGTCGGCATGGCAACATGCAGCATGGCCGCCGGGGCAAAAGATACCCTGCAGGCATTGCGTCAGGAAGCACGGGAGGCGGGGATTGACGATATATCCTTTGTATCGCTTGGATGCATAGGGCTTTGCTATGCCGAGCCGCTGGTGGAAATCCGCCGGCCGGGCAAACCGATTGTGCGATATGGGAATGTCGGCCCGGAACAGGCGCGGGAGATTGTCAACAAGTGCCTTGTTGATAATAGAGAATTTCCCATGAGGGAAAATTTATTTGACCATCAGGTGCGTGTCGCCCTGCGCAACTGCGGCGCGATCGACCCGGAGAATCTGCGGGAATATATCGCCGCCGGGGGATATGATTCGCTGGCCAAATCGCTGTTCGAGCTGGGAGCCGAAGGCGTCGCGGAGACGGTCAAGGTCTCCGGTCTGCGCGGGCGGGGCGGAGCGGGGTTCCCCACCGGACTAAAATGGGAAATCTGCGCGAAATCCCCCGGCGCGAAAAAATACGTCATCTGCAACGCCGACGA
>Ga0123353_10019161_pt1 | contig 10154 bp, 5 predicted proteins | sample TergutLab28metaG_3_FD_92763 | JGI IMG/M metagenome (GOLD analysis project Ga0123353, IMG submission 92763) | Labiotermes labralis P3 segment gut microbial communities from Petit-Saut dam, French Guiana - Lab288 P3 | ecosystem: Host-associated > Arthropoda: Insects > Digestive system > Gut ...
TCCCAGCCTTGAAAAGGTGATGGAGCGATTATGCAAGACCATTCGCTCCCTCCGCAAAGATACCGTTAGGAGCATCACGGGTAGAGAATGGATATTGTCTATGTTTTAATTTGAGATGAGTATAAGGTGTCTTGCGGAGAATCTTCGGGCTATGTCGTCGGCTATCAAGTTGACTTAGTTTGCACGACAAATGCAAGCTTTAACAGAGCAAATGTGGGGACGAATTTTACAATAGACAACCCCGGGACATACAGGGTTGACGTTCGCGCATATAATGATTCGGCGGCAAAATGGAGTTCTGCGGCGTCGTCCAATACCATAATCGTACATCCTGATGTAACGGTTACTTATTATAACAATTGCACTATTCTATGCGATGCGCCTTGCGGCAATAATTGCACCGCAGAGATAGTAGATGCAAGAACCGTTAAATACGGCAGGAGCATTGCACGGACAGTGCCCAACAGACCGACAAAGCCGCACCATGATTTTGACGGTTGGACGGAAGCGAACAATATTACGAACAACCGTTCTCAAACGGCGACCTTTACAATCAAACAATACAACGTGACATTCACAGACCACTACGGAAACCGAATCGGTTTGGTTCGTCGTATTACGGCTTTGCAAGCAGCGACTCCGCCCGAGCCTGTGAATATTGACAACGGTTACACCTTTATTGGTTGGGATAATCAAGGTTATTTAAGGGTCGAATCCGATATCACAGTCAGGCAGGTTATCGGTTGGGAAAATCCAAATTTCCTTTCGGCGGTAAGCGTTGATTCGGCTACCGCAGTGACACAAACGGTAAATGGACAAGCAGAAGTGGTTGGATACAATGTAGTTGTTCGGATTAAGGGACATCCTACATTGAATGCCAAGGGCAAAATTATTGTGTCCTTAAAAACGGATGTGGCGCTTTCCGGCTTGTCCGAAAAAATGGTTGCGGCGGAAGTTAAATCCTTCCAAAAATACGCTCAACCCAATCCAGCGTCCGCTAACGATTCTTTGGAAACGGTCTTTGTGCCATACACAGGCGGCGAGAACGGTTTTATTGTAACCAGAGGCGAAGTTGAGGCCGTAGGCATCCTTGCGGAAAATATTTCTGGCGTGTCGGATAATACAGGCGCTCCGATCGCCGCAAAAGCGTCTTTTAGCATTGACTTGGGCGAAGACTGGACAGGCTGGTCTACAAGCCTGCCGCCGGCCGATGCGCATTTCACCGATAGCCGACAGGAGTATAGATTTAGAGATAAGTCTACCACAACGAGTTCGTCAAACTCTATGTCTGGCTGGACGCTTTATAATACTACTTGGACTTGGAGCAATTATGGTGATTGGAGCCAATACGATCCATACAACGTCTATTATGCGAGCGAATCGCGTGAGGTAGGGTCAAAGACATTATACTGTTATTATTACTTTTATTGCCCTACATGGGATTGTTGGAGACGTTTTCCAAACTACAATATCAAGTGTACAGGCTGTGGAGCTAATGTTCCAGAATCAAGTTGGACAGAAATTTGGAGTGAAACTTCTTTTGACTCTTTGGCAAACAGTGGCGGTCGTTGGAGTTATAACGGGTATTGCTGGTATACAAATTGGATTGATGGATGGAATATGTATTGGGAGAAAGTATCTCCGCAGATTAGAACTGGCTGGCGTTATAGGGACAGATATAGAATATATACTTATCATTTTGAAAAGTGGAATGATTGGTCGAACTGGCAAACAACTGCCCCGGCATCTAATGCCAACAGGCAAATCGAAACACGAACCGTTTATCGCTATAAATATAATAGGACAACGCAAACCTTTTATAACTACAAGCGGTTTATGGTTCAAAGCCTTGTAGATGGTGCTTTTATCCCAATACACGACCCGAACCTAATTACCCTGTTGGGCTATCCGGGCAAATGGGAATATCACCGAACGAATGTAGAATTGCCAATAGTGGGAACGACGGGGACTATTACCATCTATGGAACAGGCGATGATACCTGGATTAAGGCGGACGCCCATTCACTCGGCGACCGACCCGACCTTCATGTTTATTTGAGCGAACAATCCCGCGAAGACCTATTCGGTACAGAACGGACTGTTGAAGGCGCAATGTCAGCGGAGTTTGGCGGGCAAATCGCAACGATTATGGTGTATAAGGAAACGAACACCGACCCGACGGCAAACCAATTACAGTATATCAATCAGACGACGTTGGGGGCGAATGGCGAATACAGCTTTACCTTCCGCCCAAGGCAAGAGCCAATCAGCAACGACCCCAACCCATTTAAGATTACGGGCGATTTTATCGTTACAATCGCTGTCGAGGGGCAATTGGCACCGATTACTGTTCAAACAATTTACGCGCCGCGCCCCGTCTATGAAGTCCTTTTTCTTGACGATGACGGCAGCGAGTTGGCAATGCGAATGGTATTAAAAGGCGACAGCGCAGCGTTGCCTGCCGCACCCGTCAAAGAGGGGTATACGTTTATAGGCTGGGACAGAGCGGCGACCAATGTTCAGACGGATATGGTAATAGAAGCTCGGTATGTCAAAAAGCAATACAACGTCGTGTTCATTGATTGGGATGACAATTTCATCGAAATAAAGGCATTTGAACACGGCGATGTGCTGACTTTCCCCGAAGTTTTGCGTGACAACGGTAGAATCTTCTCCAACTGGGTAGACGATAGCGGCAATGAAGTACAGTTCGTAACGTGCAACATGGTAGTGACCGCACAGTACGATTTGGCGAAGTATACTGTTCGGTTTATGAATTGGGATGGAACAGTTATCAGCGAACAGAATGTAGAACACGGAAATGAGGCTGAACTGCCGAATGTTGAAATCACTCCGATGGGCGCAATGCTATTTGCTTATTGGAACAGTTTTACCGAATATGTTACTGAAAGTATGGATGTCTATCCGGTAATGATGTATGTAGAGGATGTTGCGCCCGTTGTGGCTTCTGTTACCAGCGGTGTATACGCAACGCCGCAAACGGTTACGCTAACTTGTTCCACGCCTAATGCGAAGATATATTACACCATCGACGGAACTGTTCCAGAGTATTTAGACGACGAGGGAACAAACGGCACGATGCTTTACACCTCAGCAATAAGCATAACGCAAAACACCGAGTTAATGTTTTTTGCGACTGCGGACGGTATGAATCCAAGTTATATCGGATATGAGGAATATATCATCGACACTTCAATCGAAACACCGACACCTACCCCGACAGCCACGCCGACGGCAACGCCAACGGCAACCTCAACAGCGACACCAACGGCAACGCCAACAGCCACGCCAACAGCGACACCAACGGCAACGCCGACAGCCACGCCAACAGCGACACCAACGGCAACGCCGACAGCCACGCCAACAGCGACACCAACGCCAACGCCGACAGCTACGCCAACGCCGACGGCGACACCAACAGCAACACCTACTGCAACGCCAACACCGGGCAGTTCTGGAAATTTGCAATACAACAATTTGCCGGACGATAAGGTTGGCATAACGGGCTACACGGGCAGCGGGACATTCCTTTCTATCCCCCAAAACATAGGCGGGAAAACTGTTACCCAGATTGCAGATTCTGCGTTTGCTGGCAAGACGAGCCTAACACGAGTTGTCATCACCAACGGAGTGACAAGTGTTGGCGCGAATGCGTTTACAGGCTGCACGAATTTGAAGGAAATCATTTTCTGCGGCGCACCGCCCACCACTGTGGGAACGAATGCCTTTGCTACTGGCAATGCAAGCACAACAATCTACTATCCGAAAGAGTTTGCAGCACTATGGGCGCCGAATGGAGAAACAACTTGGAACGGCTATAACATCGTTTCCTGTGTGTGGGGAAATCCCACCCTTTCCGGCACTGTCAGCGCGGCAGACGCGGCAAAGATTTTGCGTGGGCTTGTCAGGCTGGAAACATTGTCGGATTATCAAATGCTGCTTTCGGATGTGACTTGGGATGGGCAAGTTACCGCTGCGGACGCCGCTAAGATTCTGCGGTTCCTTGTGCGGTTGGATAGTTCGTTAAATCCGAATTAGAATAATGAAATAGGCACTTGCAAACAAGTCTTGGTTAATAAGCTGGGGCTTGTTTTCTTTTGCACCGTGAGGGTGGAATGCCATGCGCCGAAGTGTGTAGCCGATTGGCTGGGCGCGGCGCGGCATTGGAATACCGCAACACCGCATGAGTGAATACGAGTGGCGGTGAACTTTGCGGTATTCCCGCACCGCCACAGCGGTGCGAAAAGGGGTGCAGGGGAATTTTCCCCGCCACACGACTTTCGCAGAAAGTGTAGTGTGTTATACCACAACGCCGCAGAAGAAGAAAAACGGGGGGTTTTCTTCTTCTTGCTTGTGGGTGATTGCCGAGCGAACGCGAGGCAGACACCCGCAAGCTCTGCGCGGCGTTGCGGTATTTCTTGCCGTAGGCAATAAGCCGTCACTTTCTGAAACTCGTCCATTTGCAGATTTGCGATTTCGTTTGCGCTGCGGCAGAATGGAGTTGAAAGGAGCGTGACGACATGAGCGAATCAGCAAAGCACATCACAGACGAACAGACGGGAATTTCCTATACCCTGTCACCGGAGGGATACTATCTGCCGGATTTATTACCGCCCGAGGGAGAGCATTTTGAGATTGGCATGTATGGACGTATGCGGAAGAACTATCTCAAGAACCATCGGAAAGTGATGTTTATCAATCTGCTTACATCGGGAGAACTGAACGCCCACTTGCATGAGGTGGATGTGGCGGCCTACGACTTCATGGAACGGGTCAGCAAGCAGATGGCAAAGGCCGAGGGTGTGACCGAGCAACTGAAAGCCGAAAATCAAATGCTTTGGGTTGGCCGAATGGAAACCATCCATAACCGGGTTATGGAAATGATACGCGAGGATTTCATCTACAACTAAAACAATTTCATAGCGCAAATACATAGCGCAGAAAAATCTTAGACCGCTCTTTTGAAAGGAAGGGCGGTTTTTTGCGCGGAAAGGGTGCGGTTTTGGGGAATATCACGGTTTAACCCGCCCAAACAGCAAAACAGGAGCAAACACCTTGCCCCTGTTTTTTTCATGCCTTGCAGGGCGAAAAAACCCCTAAAACAGCACCAAAATCAATACGAAAAAGGAGGAAAGCGTTACACCAATGCCCTACGCAATTTTACGATTCGCAAAGAGGAAAGCCGGAGGTTTGTCCTCTTGCTACGCCCACAACGAAAGAAAGAAGGAAATCTACAAAAGCAATCCCGACATTGATACCAGCCGGAAAGAAGATAACTACCATCTTGTACTGCCCAAGCAGACCTATACCCGCGAGGTCAAGCGGCTTATCGCGGTGGCGGGCTGCAAGACAAGGAAAGATTCCACAGTCATGGTAGAAACGATTATCACAGCCAGCCCTGAGTTTATGAGCAACCTATCCCCGCCGGAACAGCGAGAGTATTTCACCCGCGCCCTCACTGCTGTGGGATCACGGGTTGGCAACGACAACATCATATCGGCAGTGGTGCATATGGACGAGAAAACGCCGCATATGCACCTTTCTTTTTGCCCGATTGTGCAGAACGCCAAAGGCGGCAAGTCCCTGTCCGCAAAAGCGTTATTGGGCAATCAAGCGACATTATCCCAATGGCAAACGTATTATCACGCCGCCATGTCGGAGAAATGGCCTGAACTGGAGCGCGGTATTTCATCGCAGATTACAAAGCGCAAGCATATTCCGGTCTGGCTTTTCAAGACCGCCGAACGATTGGATAAACAGCTTGCCGAGGTGGAAAAAGCCATCGAGGGCATCAATCCGCTGAACACCAAAAAGCAGAGGGAACAGGCAATGAGCGTTCTTGAAAAATGGTTCCCACAGGCCGAGCGGTTCACCGCGCAGGTCAAGACCATTGACGACCACATCAAGTCGCTGGAACGCGCAAAACAGGAGGCCGAGAAAAAAGCATATGAAACAGAACAGTCCACCGACAGCCGTGTTGATGCTGCCGTTTCGCAAACACAGGCGGCCATGCAACGGCGCATTGTCGGCAAAGACAAAGAGCTGGAAGAAGCATACAAGAACGCCAAAGCACTGCGCGAAAGAATCAGCTATCAGAAAGCCCTAATCGACCGTGTCCCCATTACAACGCTGAAACCGATAGTTGAAAAAGTCCAGGCACTGCAAGCCAAAAACAAAAACGAGAGAGAAAGGTAAAACAACATGAAGGTAACAATCAAAAACATTCCCATTGGAGAGCTGCACCCACATCCCGATAATCCCTATGCCCTGCGCGAGGATATCGAGTTTCAAGAGAGCATACGCGAATACGGCGTGATGTATCCCCTTATGGTTCGCCCGCTGGAAAGCGGCGGTTATGAAATCATATCGGGACACAGGCGCAAGGCGGCGGCTGAATTGGCGGGCATGGTTAAAGTCCCCGTCCATATCTGCGATTTGGACGACACCGCAACCGTGATAGCCCTTGTGGATTCCAACCTCCACAGGGAGAAGATTCTACCGTCTGAAAAGGCAAAGGCATACAAGCTAAAACTGGATGCGCTGAAAAAGCAAGGTGACAGAACGGACATGGACGGCAGGGCGACCCGTGGACAAGTTGTCCAAAAGTTGCAGGCGGCAAGCAAGGTGGACGGCTTGTCCACCGCTGAATTATTTGTCCAGCGGGCGTTGGCCGCAAGCGGCGTGGACAGCCCGTCCACCGACACACGGGCTGCCCGCAAGCCGTTGGATGCAAGTGGCGTGGACAGCCTGTCCACCGATGGGCAGGCTGTCCGCAAGACACGGGATGCCATTGCGATAAACGAGAGTGGACGGCAAGTCCAGCGGTATGTCCGGCTTATGGAGTTAGTGCCGGAGATTTTGCAGATGGTGGACGAGGGCAAAATCGCCTTTTCTCCCGCAATCGAAATCTCCTACCTGCCGAAAAAAGAACAGGCTGGCCTGCTTGAAACCATGCAGAGTGAGGACAGGACGCCCAGCCTTTCGCAGTGTCAGCGCATGAGAAAACTGTCCGCCGAGGGGCAGCTTGATATGGATTCCATCTTCCATATCATGACCGAGGACAAAGCGAACCAAAAGGAACAACTCAAATTTAAGGTGGACGACTTGCGTAAATTCTTCCCCAAGGACTACGACCCGCAGCGGATGGAGCAGACCATTGTAAAGCTGCTCGAAGAATGGCAGAGGAAACGGGAACGCCAGCGGAGCGAACACAGCCGCGACGCCCGATAGCTTTTCCCTCGGATAGGGACCCAAGCGAGAGGGTGGACAGCTTGTCCACCGATGCGCAAAGGGCGGGAACGCGAAGTTTCTTTTTCGGCTGGTGCTGAAATCGTCGCGTTCCTTTTCTCTTTCTCGGATAGTAAACCAATCGTTATTGGTGGACGATTTGTCCCTCTAATCGGTGGACGGCCTGTCCCCTTTATCGGTGGACGAGTTGTCCACCCGACCTTTGGACAACTCGTCCACCGCTTACAAGAAAGGATTTTTATGAACCAAGCACAAGCACTTGAAACCACAATCCAACCCATTCAAAGAACCCGCAAGCCCCGCTGTCGCTCACCCGTCACGGTGATTGTGGAGCGCGAGTTTGTCGGTGATAAAACTGTAACGGAAGCCCTGCTGCCGATACTCTTTGAGGACTTGCGGCGCAAGGTGGAAACGCTCTGCGCCGCTGAATCCATCTGCCCCGCTGAATCAATCGGCACATTCGACACTCCCTTTGATTCCACATAGACTTTCCTCATGGCATGACCAACACAATAAAAATAGGAGGATTTCTAAATGCTGAATCAAAGTAAAACCCATAACGTGGGCATCTACTGCCGCCTGTCCAAAGACGATGGGGCGCAGGGCGACAGCGCAAGCATATCTACGCAAAAGACAATTCTGACCGACTATGTAAAACAGCAAGGCTGGCGGCTGGCAAAGACCTATGTGGACGATGGCTATACAGGCACGAATTTCAACCGCCCTCAGTTTCAGACCATGATAAAGGATATCGAGGCCGGGTTAATTGACTGCGTAATGACAAAAGATTTAAGCCGATTAGGAAGAAATTACCTTGACTGCGGTTTATATCTCGAAGTGTTCTTTCCCGAACACAAGATAAGGTATATCGCCGTGAATGACGGCGTGGACACATTAAACAAACCCACTTTGGACATTACGCCCTTTCGGAACATCTTAAACGATATGTATTCCGCCGACATTTCGGTGAAGATTAAAACGGCGCGGCGGGCGCGGTTCAATCAGGGCAAGTTCATGGGAACGACACCGCCATACGGTTATATCAAAGACCCAGCCGACAACAACCATCTGCTTGTGGACGAGAAAGTCGCGCCCGTTATCCGCAAGATATTTGACCTTGCTATCGAGGGCAACGGCATACAGAAAATCATGCGCTGGGTGAACACGCAAAACATCCTGCGTCCCGCCGCCTATGCCGTGGAGCAGGGCTATGTCGGTTACGACCGCTACTTCGAGGGCGATGAGGGCAACCGCACCAACTGGAGCCAGAACAGTGTGCGGAGTATTCTGCGAAGTCCCATCTATGCCGGACACCTCACAGGCTATAAGCGTCCCACCGTCAGCTTGAAAACGCAAAAACGCCCCACCCGCCTGCCGGAGGAATGGGAAACGGTGGAGAACACCCACGAGGGCATTGTGTCACAGGAAGTCTTTGACACAGTGCAGCGGCTAATTACCAACAGGCGCAGCAAAGGGAAAAGCGGCTACGACAATGTGTTTTCCGGCATTACAAAATGCGCCGACTGCGGCTATCACCTGTGCGCTGGCAGCGCCCACCGCCGCAAGCGTCCCGATTTGATAGACTGCATTGTGTACTCCTGCAACAGCTACACACGCTACGGCACAGAATGTTGTACCTCTCACAGCATTGAAGCCCGTGATTTGCACAATGCCGTCATTGCCGATATTAACCTTTACGCTGAAATGGCATTGAACGACCCCAAGGCGGTAAAGACCCTGCAACAGCGGTTGAGTGCGCTGGATGTAAACCAAGCCAAAGCGTATGAGCGGGAAAAGCGCAAGCTGTCCAAGCGGTTGACAGAACTGGATAAGTTATTCTCCGCTCTCTATGAGGACAAGGTTATGGAACGCATTACCGAGCGCAATTTCGCCCTTATGAGCGGCAAGTATGAGAAGGAACAGCAGGAAACCGACAGGCGGCTGCAAGAGATTGAAGCGGAATTAAAGGAAAAAGGCATAGCGGACAGGAGCGCGGTGGACTTTCTGTCCCTCATCCGACCGTACCACGGCATAACCGAATTAACCGCCGCAACAGTCAACGCGCTCATAGACAAAATCACCGTGTCAGAGCGTGAAAAGTGCGAAGACGGCGTTGTCCGTCAGCGCATTAAAATCTATTACAAGTTCGTGGGCAACCTCCACGAACCTTACATAGCGGTGACAAAGCGGTATGCCGTCATTTTCACAAAGGAATGCTCCGTCTGTGGAATCACATATTACCCCAAAAGCAACGTAGCGAAATATTGCCCCGATTGCCGGGAACAGAAAAGGAAGGAGAACAGTGTCCTTCAAAATGAGCGGCGCACGATACAGCGCGGCGGCAAAAAGCTTCTCGCCAAACCCTGCGAATGCTGCGACCTTACCTTTAGTCCCAAATCCTACAATGCGCGGTTCTGCCCCGACTGTTTCCCGACGGCACAGCCAGAGGCCGCGAAAGCGTGGAGCAAGGAATACTACCAAAGAACAAAGAAAGCGACTACCAAGGTTGCTGTGGAATCATAAATTCCATCCCATACTTTTTTAATCCCTTAACTGTCCGCAAAGCACGACCCACTGACATCGAACAACGCGAAGGTAGGGCGATTCGACAGGGTAATACCAACGAGCGCATTGAAATCTACCGCTATGTCACCGAAAACACCTTCGACAGCTATATGTGGCAGACGATTGAAGCAAAGCAGAGATTCATCGCGCAAATCATGACCAGTAAGAGCCCCGTCAGGAGTTGCGAGGACATCGACGAAACCGCCGTGCGCCCAGATAGGGCATAGTGAGAAGTAGAAGAAAGGAACTACCCCGCAAGGCAACGCGGGAAACAACCTGTCTAACCGAAAGGCGAAAGCTGACACGGGAACATAGCACGA
>Ga0123353_10019165_pt1 | contig 10152 bp, 6 predicted proteins | sample TergutLab28metaG_3_FD_92763 | JGI IMG/M metagenome (GOLD analysis project Ga0123353, IMG submission 92763) | Labiotermes labralis P3 segment gut microbial communities from Petit-Saut dam, French Guiana - Lab288 P3 | ecosystem: Host-associated > Arthropoda: Insects > Digestive system > Gut ...
GGTGGGGGGGGCCCCCCCCCCCAGTGCCCCCTTCCCTCTTCCCCTTTCCCCTGACTAAATTTTTTGCCCCCCCCCCCCCCCCCGAACAAAATTCCTGGGTACGCCACTGTTCAACGTTGAGCCAAACTGTTAGTAGAACAAGAATAGCAATAATGAAGCACAGGGAGCACTTTTTAGTGACGTGGGTGGCAAAGACACACGTCTACACTACATCTGTGACCCCCCCCCCCCCAAGTTTCACCTAATTCACAAACGTCAGGCTGAACTAGTAGACAGGTTACGTTCCCACCTACATGTAGACCTGTCTGTTGCCAGTTCCTTTATCGTCTCCCGCTTAAATTCATTCATGGATTTGTCATTGCACTCGTGTATTCTACATATTCTTCCTATCTAATTCTTTATTTAATCGTTGCAGTAAGCACCAATTTATTAACTCTCTTTAGCACTCTGCAACATAACATGGACGTGAGGATAGCTCAGTCGGTTTAGTGACTAGGCTACCGGCTGGACAACCGAAGAATCGTGGTTTGATTTTCGACCAAACGAACGCGGATTTTTCTCTCTTTCTAAACAGCTGAGTGCAGCTCTCGGGACCACCCATCTTACGCAATGGGTGCCGGTGGCTCTTTCCCCGGGGTAAAGTGGCTGGGGCGTGCAGGTGATCACTAACTTCAATCTAGTGCCAAGGCTAAGTATGAATGGCGATATACCTTCATTAGCCCATACGCCTTCGAGGCACGCAGAGGGCTAATTTTACTTGACGTTTTATCTGTAATATTACTTCCCGGTTTACGTGCTTACATTCAAGACAGCAGCGTCTTCTCAAGACATTCTCAGAATATATTCTTTCATTAACGTTGTTATTCGCCATACTGTGAGATTCGTCTTGTATTTGTCCCTCAGTTGTGTGGCTCATGAAAGACACATTTCCTCACCCACAGTAACCTCACGCTGCCATATCGATCTGCTGGCGCTGTGTACTGGCGCCACATAGCGACGCTCCCACATTGCGACGCGAAACGCCGGCATTGTGCGACTGACCGCGAACCTGCACGGCAGCATGGCGACGCTGCGCTGCACTCCACTGTTTCTGGTCGCGATCCTAGCGGCGGAACTCACAACCGCCGCCTCTAGGGCTGTAAGTACAATAAGCTACAGAATAAGATACAGAACGTCTTGTAACCATCTCGATGTTCATTTGTTTGTCTGAAGGAATTAAAAATAACTGTTCTCTCTTGTCAGATGTACATCCATTACTGGGAATTATGGATACTGATCTAATGTAAAATATTGCCTTTACTTAAATTTTAAATGCGTTTGGACCTAATTTGACTGCATGTGTCGTAATTAGTATGTTACGTCTTAAGATGTTATGCAAGTCTGTGAATATACATTCGATTTTGAAAGTAGTATTGACAAAGAGTCGTTAACGTTTGTGACTTTCTCCTCTAACTGCGTTACTGCAGAGTGTTATTAGTTTTTTAAGACCAAAATTGATTAAACGTTGTTTTGTCAATGATAGAGGACTCCGGTCTAAGTTCTAATTTAAATCTTAAACTCTCAACGGCGTAAATTATCAACGCTACTCTAAGGTGAACTAATTTAGGCACAGGCAATATAATAAATACCTGTGACCTGATATTTCAATTTGCATTGCTTCAGCGTATTATGGTACTAGCTTATCATACATAAAATCTTTGGCCATAAATTCCGCTAATGCCGATGAAGCAGGGGTTCTTAATCTTTTGTGCCATGTACCCCTTCAAGAGTCTGGGGAAACCTACGGGACCCCATCTCAGAAAAATGTATGTATGTACATAAAATAGAGATAGTGAGATTTATTGAAGTTAACAAACATTTTTGGAGTCTAGAGGTCATTAATTACTTTGTCCCCTACATTCATTATTGAATGAAAGGCCAACTTTCAGTTAGAGGTTAGAGAAAATAAAGTTGCAATTTTTTTTACCCCTTCCAAGTTCACGGACACCTTGAAATCTGTCTATGGACTCCAAGCTAACAACGGCTGCAGTAACGTTTCAAGCCTTCTTTCTACTTCTGTAACGAATAAGTTCGTGCAGTCGCCTAGTCCGTGTTTTAATTATGGAAAGTTGTTTGAATCTTATCCTAGGAACAAATCTTAAGAATGTGTGTACTCGTGCTTGCTACAGTCAATGTTGGAAAGAAGGTCTGCTTTGGGACACGCTTTTGGGTCAATAACTAGCATGCAGAAGTTGAAACATCGTTATTCAATAATCAATAAAGCAACGTGTTGACGAAATCTGCAAGCTCTTTCACTAATTACTTCCATGACGCTTTCTCGAAAATTTGACAGCCGATTATATCGTCAATAAGTTCCCTGTTTTAATGAATGCCGAGGGTTTATTTTTGAGTTCGTAAAAGGTCGACATTGTCCATTGTATCCTTAAATATGTTCATACCGGTGTGACTGTAATAACAAAGATATAGAAAGAAATCCTCTATCAAAACTAGGGGTTTTTATTATTAATATATGGGAGATTTTTTAAAGTGTTGCTGTCCCAACGAACCATCTTCAGGTATATATATATATAAAATTACTTAGAAGAGATAACCCAGTAGAGGTAAAGTGATCCCGTTACAGGCCCGGTGTGGTCCAGAGGGTAGGTAGAGTTATAGCTCTATTCTTCCATGACCGCGACACTAGAGGGGGGTGAGTGGTCAGCAGCACGCCCCGGCCACAGTTTACCCCCGGGAAAGACCCGGTACCCATTTTACAGGAGGCTGGGTGGGCCCCAGGGCCGGTCTGGACGGGCGGAAAATCTCGTCCTTACCGGGATTCGATCCCGGACCGTCCAGCCCGTAGTCAGTCGCTCTACCGACTGAGCTACCCGGCCCACTGAAATAACCCAGTACATCCTCTTAATAATTAAGGACATACGTATTACCAGAAGACGGTCCCTTCGGACTGAAACATGTTGTTAAAGATCTGCCATATATTAATAATTAATAAATAAACCCTAGTTTTGATAGTAGGGTTCTTTCTTTATCGCTGCCTCCTATCCTGAATCAGTTTCAAGAAGTTGATAATCTAAATTCGTCTTAATATTATTTTTCCACGTAAGCAAACTCACCCGGGGGGGGGGGGGGGTTCCTTCAGGGGTTTCCATTCAATTTCATAGCATTTCCAAATTTCTCTGTGCGTGCTACGAACAGCAACAATCTCATATAGTTTCACCGAATCGCTGCAACCTAACGCGTATTGCTTGGACATTATGAAGCACCCCTTACGTATTTTCCAGTTATTTCAATCTGGTTAAAAAAAATAAATGATCCCGTTACGGGCCCGGTGTGGCTCAGGGGGTGGGTAGAGTTATAGCTCTATTCTTCCATGACCGCGGTCCCAGAAGGGGGTGAGTGGTCAGCAGCACGCCTCGGCCGCAATTCACTCCCGGGAAAGACCCGGTACCCATTTTACAGGAGGCTGAGTGGGCCCCAGGGCCGGTCTGGACGGTCGGAAAATCTCGTCCCCACCGGGATTCGATCCTGGACCGTCCAGCCCATAGTCAGTCACTATACCGACTGAGCTACCCGGCCCCATATTTAATTCTGGGGCACCATAAATTCTTCCTCGATATTTTACTTCTTATTTCTGCCTCAGAGGCATATATTAGTCATGCCAGACGACTGTGACTGTATGTAAATTTGTTCTGTAATTTTATTGGTTGGAGGACCAAATCATTTGGAAGACTCAAACGTAGAAGAGAGCGGAATATTAAAACGGATCTTCAAAATGTTGTAATTTTGTAGACTTTATTTGTCTGGTTCAGGCTGAGGACCAGTGGCGGGAAACAGTGGCGAGCTTGTAGCAGCACAGTAATGAAGTTGCAGGTTTGCTGACTAATGGAACGACTATAACAGCAGAATTTTGTCAGTTTTCTCGGAAATTAGTGGAGAAATCGAATTCTCCTGTGTTAAATGTGGCTTGTACTATTGGTAATGATTTCATAGATTATAGCTCACATCCAACGTTATTTCCTTATTTTGAGTACGAATTGCTCAGTCCGTATTGTAAGTAGGCTGAGTATGAAGACCAGAGAATCGGATTTCGATACTCAGCAGAAGCAGCAAATTTTTCTCCACAGCGTCCAGGCAGCATCCTCTCCAAATGATACAGAGAGGGGTGGGGTGGGGAGGGAGGGTAGGGAAAGAAGGTTTCCCCTGCGGTGGCACCAGTAGGAGTGTGAACCTGACCACTCACATTCACCTAGAAACGAATTTAAAAATGCATGGAGCCATATTTGTATTCCCCAGTGCGCCTGCAAGAAATAAAAAGCGGAACATTACCCTTACCTGTCTTGCTGCCTTGTCTAATAAGATCGCAGAGCGATACCGAACGTTCATTTTATAGCTTGACTTGCTATCAACGACGTCTCGTCCTTTACTCCACTTCCGTAGTCTCGTTGTGCAAAATCTTCACAAACAAGACATAACATTTGACGTTCAGGTGACCGTGCATCGTGATAAATTCTTGTAGTAAAACCAGCTAGATGCACTTATTTCTCTAATTTATTTTTGGAATAAAACTTCACATGTTTCGGACAGTTCCTCTGTCCATCATAAGGAGTTTAGCCCTGTACACACAGCAATGGTATATGTCATACAGGTTTGCTGACAGCTTGCGAGCAAGCTGTCCGAAACATGTAGAGTTTTATTCCCCCCAGAATTTGAGCAATAAGTGAAGTTAATTGGTTTTACTGCAAGAAGAAGACATAACATAACAGGTTACAGGGCAGGATCCATTCAGTCATACACAATAGATGTTTGTAGAACAAGAAATCAACTGGCAAGAAAACTATTATAAATAACAACAACCACCATTATATTATAACAATTTCTAATAAAGATTTTATAACTATTTTAAAACTGTAAATTATAACAATAATCTGTACATTTTGGTATGCATAACCACAGTGAAACTATTTTATTGCTGTAAGTTTTAGTAACACAGGTGCCAGCTCCCTGATGATGGCAGTTAAACCGAAACATGTAGCAGCTAATTAGGAGTGAAATACATGATAGTGGATCTGTGCATTTGTTGGTACTGTAGGGATTTGTAAATTCTGTAGGTAAGTCCACTGGCTATACAAAGCTGAGACAGTAGAAGACAGTACACAGTGGAACATTATGGCCGTTAGGATCGCGTATGTCTCTGCAATACCAGTCGAAATGACAAAACAAGAGAAAGAAGAGATGCGCTTCAAAGGGCCATAGACACACAGGCTTGATTTTAATTGATTAAGAACAAAGGAATGGAAGTGAAAGCATTCCTTAATGAAGTGTGCTGATTTTCCCTCTTTGGCCAGCAGGCTGACGAAAAATTTTCCGTCATCATCATCAGTTTACTAAATTTATTTTTTTAACCATGTTTCGTCATTTGTATACCTTTGATGAGTCGTCTCTTTACTTATCGTTCAGTAAGGTCTGTTTGATTAAATGAAAGAAGAATAGTATAGACGAGATACATTGCACGAATAAAGAAATTTGAAATTTAGGGCTTAAAACCTGCATTGCATACAAAATATAACACACATACCAGTACAAACTAACATATTATTAAAATGGATCTTAGGGAAATTGGACATGACGGGATCAAATGGTAGGTTTTTGTGAGCATGGTTGTGAATACTTGGGTTCTAAAGCAGTGAATTTATTAACTTAACATTGTGCACATTCCATACAGTTGATATATATAAACAAGTTCATCACCGACAAATTGCTCTAGTCTTGGAATTTAAAACACTCATACAGGTTTCGGCCACTGTCCGTAGCTGTCTTCAGGGAAAACCAGTACTTAAAAAGATCACATACATAATTTTTGTAGAGCTTGACAATAATAAATGGTAAAAAGCCAATGCATACACATGTTACTACTATATTAACCCTTTAAAGACGAAGCGCAGACCGCTTCATTTAAAGACCCAGTCCGTACCGCGCTGTAAACACTTTTCATCTCGGTTACAAAAACCAATCAGTTTATGCTGTAAGTGGCACACGACGCTGTTTGTTCTCAGATAAAAACAAAACACATAAATACAGTGTGGGCAGAACTTACAGTTGTTGAATGTTAAACTTGTTGCTTCACGTAACCAGTAGGCTTTAAAAGGTTAAAACAATGTCAAAGTAATACAAGACAGCTAGTAAGATGTGGATTTACTCTCAAGATGGGAAACTGTCAACATTTAAAGCAAGACTTAAGTTAAGCAGTGATTAAGACTGTGGGAAATTCAGGCATATTCTGTTCGTAGTGTCCTTTCAGGGTGGCTGGAAGAAGGTTTGTTTCAGCGTAGTTTCCTTTCATTGCGGTTGGAAGCCATTTGGTGTATTCGTAGTTTCCTTCAGGGTAGTTGGAAGCCATTTTGTGTTCGACGCAAATGTTGAGGACGTGGGTTATTCGTTATTTCGGGATTTGTATTTGTTAGTAAGGTCTACACTGGAATTTAACTTTATTGCAATTCCCTGACATGTAATCATTATGGTTTAGAAGTTGTGGTTTTGTAATAAGACAGCTAGACCTGTTGTTAAATGGGGAAGCATCCTGGCAGGTCCTGGGTTCAGTTTCCAGCCTTGTGACCAATATTCCGAACGCGTATGTCCAGTAAAACTACAGAATAGAGTCTTCAATTTAGCTACGCCCCAGTCCTTCCACATCCTTTCTAAATCATTATACACTAATCATACTATCATTTAACACTACGTGGTGTAAGCTGTTAGTGGACCCAGAGTTTGTACAATTTGACTCATCTAATATATACAGTGAAAAATTTTTGTAACGCAACAACTGAGGACCGAATTTTTTTACTTTTCAGAGAGGTTCCTTGTATACAGCTACTGACCGATTAAGAAATTGATTAACTATCCAGAAAATTAAGTAAAGTGCGAACCAATCGGACAACTGAGGAGTAAAAAATGTTTCCTTCGCCGAAACGTCCAGACAGGCTCTAGACCCAACCAGGCTCCTATTCAGTGAGTACTGGAATTCTTTACCAGGACGTTTCTTGGGAAAGAATTCCAAAACTCATCGACGTATAGCGCCGAGGGTAAGAAAGATCGGACCTGTACATCTAATCCCCTTACACTTCTTCATGGTGTGGGCGGGTAAAGCTTTACCTTTACTAATGTATTACAAACACTTACTTATTACTTACTCACTCCATGGAGCAGAATTCTTCCTGAGAAACTAACCGGTTTGCAGCTAGTCAAAAAAATCCCCGCATTTTATGGAATCCGAAGGTTCATTACCGCCAACTGTCTCTATCCTGAGCCAGCTCGATCCAGTCCATACTACCAATGCCACTTCCTGAAGATCCATCTTAATATTTATCCTCCCATCTACGCCTGGGTCTCTCCAGTGGTCTCTTTCCCTCAGGTTTCCCCACCAAAACTCTGTACACGACTCTCCCATCCCTATACGCGCTACATGACCCGCCCCTCTCATTCTTCTTGATTTTATAAATCGCACAACGTTGAGAGAGGAGTACAGATCATTAAGCTCCTCGTATGTAGTTTTCTTCACTCCCCTGTTACTCTTCCCTCTTGGGTGCAAATATTCTCCTCAACACCCTAATCTCAAACACCTTCACCCCACGTTCCTCCCTCAATATCAGCGAACAAGTTTCACACCCATATAAAACAACAGACAAAAATGAGTTACAAACTCCACACTACCATTCTTTCTTTAACATAAAGTGGTAATTCAGTTTGTCAGTGAACTATTCGTCGGACTTTCGGAACACGAATATTCATTAGTCTACCTTAGTCTAAAGATTTTTTTTTTCCAGTTCCGTCGAATGCACTCCGCCTCATCACAAACTTTTTCTGTAACATACATTACAAAATAACCTGTACGTTCAAGCAAGCATCTTCCAAATAGCGACCTGCTTTGGGATTTAATTCTAAACTCCTTATTAGGTAAAAAACCAACAAATTTTAGATAATGCTAAGAGCCATAGGCGTTAAATTCGGGATGGGAAAATGTCTGTCTAATATTTTTTCTATCAAATAATAGTTTTTTGGCGAGTTTAAGACGGGGCAGATAAAATAAATTGGGTTGTGAATGGGTGTAGCGGATGTGTATATGTTAAGGTCTGGTTAAAATAAATCCCCACCCCCCCCCCTTATAACTTGACTCGTTTATCAATTAACCCTTTAAACGCCGAATTAAATCCCATCTGCCATTTCCTGGCATTATTAGGAGTTCACCATATTCTCCACGACAGCAGGATCAGGGTTAAATATCCTAATGCACATGGTCGATTTTGTCCCCCTCCCCCAGTGTTATTAATCAATTTACACTTATGCTAACAGCATCAATTCGGTTGGTTCCAGCCACTCGTCTCTCATTTCCAGGAGTCTTCTGGCTATGTGTCTCAGAATGCAGTGACCAAATCTAGTTCTCAAGCCAAAAAAATGCCTTCCTTAGCAGTTAACACCAAATACAGTTTTCAAAACATGAAAAATTTAGTGAACCGCAAAAGCAGTAATAGATACAATTGTCCCTGTGCACTCCATGAAAGCAAATGGACAGGAGTGGGTTTTAGTTTCATTCTTTCGTTATCTCAATACTGCAGGGTGATTGTAACGTGAATAAGAGACTGTGAATAGCGAGCGGTATTGTGATATGCTCGACAGTTTCGTGTTGCCTGTTCTTTTTCTGTGGGACGTTTCTAAAATAATTGCACTTCGTGCAAGATGGAGAACAGCAGCATTTTTGGTTCCATGTTTGTCTGTGGTTGGACAGCAATATTCTTGCTCCGTGTACTGGGCATCGAGAGCCAACATAAGGGCGTCCACGTGACTTATTTTTGTGGAGTTGATCCAAAGAGGAATCTGCCCATCAGAACGAAGTACACTTGACAAGTTGTAACGACAAATACGAGTTACATACACGCTGTTTCTCTTGGCTTCTAAAGGAAAAGTGTTAAATCTGCATCTCCCAGTTAGCAGAAGTGTGTACAAAATAATGGGGCCTATGTAGAAACCAATTACTAAATGGTGGCGTGTGGGCATTAATTTGGTCCATTATTTGTCGCATTACAGCATTAATTTCAGGAGATACAGTCATTTCACTTTATGTGGCCACTTACCAGTTACACCACCATTAATCCAACAATGTCTCCAGCTTCAAGTGCAGGTAAAGGCAGCGATCCTAGGCTAATGTCACAAGTTGGGATAGTGCACGAATTCGTGTAAGCGTTTATCAGTGTTTTTCTGCAACCAGAGCGGTGCAATTGTCAGTATAGGTCTGCTGACATAGTAGCTTCAATCACGTGACAGACGTAGGAAAGCTGTAAAGTTTTTGAGACTCGCCCTGAAGGTTGTCATGTAAAATAGAGGGGACTTTGTGGATATAATCCTGCTGTATCCTGTAGATGAAGGTGAGTGGTAAGCTTCACGCTACGGCTGATTAAGAAGAATGGGTGTGCCACAGACCGCTCACATAGAGGCGTTCTGAACGCTTTAAAATTGGCAAAAATCTCTTGCCACTGCCGGCAATCGAGTATGATACCTCAGTCTTTGAGTCTGTAACCTAGTCACTATAGGTCTTGAGCTATTCCGATTACATGGATTGTAAAATTTAAAGGTAAAATTACAACTGTAGGCGTATAAATGAACACGTAAGGCAATCATTCTTAAATCCCGACACTATATGACGATAAAGATGATGAAATAAGTATGTGTGAGTCCCGGGGAAGAAGCCACAGTGCTCTTGGACGGTGTGTGGATCCCACAGTATTGTTGCGTGTGGTAAAAATCAGGACATACACAGGGTTATTCGAAATGATTGTCGGGGTTTTAACAACTTGTCGTACACAATACACTTGAGATAGGAGTATATGTATTTTTTATTTAATATAACAATACTCCAAGTTTTTGTTACATACCTTACAGGTGCTCTATATGTGAACCCTTTGTGATTCTACAAACATCAACACGGTAATCGAGTTCATTCCAAACTGTCTGCAGCATGTCAGCGGTGGTGGTTTCAATGGTGGTTCTGATTCGTACATTCAGTTCCGGGATACTTGCGGGAAGAGGAGGAACATAAACCTGATCCTTGACGTAACCCCATAGAAAGAAATCACATAGGTTTGCATCTGGAGAACGAGGTGGCAA
>Ga0123353_10019166_pt1 | contig 10152 bp, 5 predicted proteins | sample TergutLab28metaG_3_FD_92763 | JGI IMG/M metagenome (GOLD analysis project Ga0123353, IMG submission 92763) | Labiotermes labralis P3 segment gut microbial communities from Petit-Saut dam, French Guiana - Lab288 P3 | ecosystem: Host-associated > Arthropoda: Insects > Digestive system > Gut ...
ACAACAAATAAATAAACGCGAAAAGAATCCAAACGTTAATAATTAACCATCGCAACCAAAAAATGATTGTCAAAAATTGTATTATTGTATATAATGTCTAAGGGACTGTATTTTTAGGAAATATACTATCGGTAGGGGAATCTGCATGGGCAAAATTATCGCTGTGGCTTCTGGAAAGGGCGGAACGGGAAAAACGACGACCGTCGCTGCCGTCTCGTCTTGCCTTGCCGCCCTCGAGTATAAGACACTTTGCATAGATTTTGACTCCGAGATGAAAAATCTTGACCTCTCGCTCTGTATGTCCGACTATGCGGTCGCGGACTTTATGGATGTGATAGGCGGGCGGCTGGAACTTATGGATGCTTGTCACGAGAGCCCTCTGATACCGGGGCTGTTCTTCCTCGCCGCACCGACTATATGTGATCCGGACGGGCCGGACGCCGATGCGTTAAAGGCGATGTTCGACGAGATACGAAGCGAGTTCGACTATTGCCTCATAGACTCGCCATCCGGGATCGGCATTGGGTTCAGGCTTACGCACTCCGTGGCTGATATGTCAATTATCGTCACCAACGGCGAACTGCCAGCCATGAGGGACGCGCAACGGGCTGCAAGTACCGCCCGCGAATTGGGGGTCCCTGACGTTCGCCTTTTGGTAAACCGCCTGCTCCCGAAGAATTTTAGATTCATGAAGGCGACGGTTGACGACGTCATCGACACGGTAAACGCCCGGCTAATAGGCGTTATTCCGGAGGACAAATTGGTTTTCATGTCCCTGCATGATAACACCCCGCTCATTTTATATAAGAAAAGGCTCTCCGCCTACGAATTTCTCGACGTTGCCCGCAGGATTACAGGTGAAGACGTGTCTTTGCGGATACGATAATAAGGAACTCATATAGAGAGGATGATTGTTTTGAATGTAGCTCTCCTGGCGCATGATAGAAGAAAAGAATTAATGGTCCAGTTTTGTATCGCTTATTGCGGGGTGCTCGCGAGCCATTCTATATGCGCGACCAATACGACTGGCCGCCTTGTCAGCGAGGCGACCGGCCTTCCGATAACGCTCTATATGTCGTGTAACCAGGGCGGCAGCCAGCAAATCGGGTCGCGTATCGCGTATAACGAGATTGATATGGTGCTGTTTTTCTGTGACCCGCTGCTTATTGATGAATATCAGGGCAGCGTAAAGGACATCACACGGCTTTGCGACCAGTACAATATACCGTTCGCATCAAACGTCGCAACTGCCGAAGTGCTGATTCACGGGCTAAAGCGCGGCGATCTCGAATGGCGCGATATCGTTAATCCCAAGGGTTAGGAATATATCGTAATGGAAAAAATCAAACCTCGCACTTTATCTGGCTTTATGGAGCTATTGCCCCCACAGCAGGTGTATTTTGACGCGATAGTGCGTAAGCTCCGCGATTCGTTTTCGCTTTTTGGATTCACGCCGCTCGATACGCCGCTGATGGAGGCTGCCGAAATACTGCTTGCCAAAGGCGGCGGCGAGACGGAGAAACAGATCTACCGCCTGCAAAAGGGCGAGGCTGACCTGGCGTTGCGCTATGAGCTTACGGCTTCACTGGCGAAATATGTCGCAATGAACTACAGCCGCCTTTCGTTCCCGTTTCGCAGGTACGAGATCGGTAAAGTCTACCGTGGCGAACGCGCCCAGCGCGGGCGTTTCCGCGAGTTTTACCAGGCCGATATCGATATAATAGGCGACGGCGGGCTGGATATACTTAACGAAGCCGAAATACCATGCGTTATCTATAAATGCTTAACTTCGCTCGGCCTTGAACGGTTCGTCATCCGTATTAGCAACAGAAAGGCGCTTAGTGGTTTTTTTGAGATCATCGGAGTGGGCAGTGCAGCCACGGACGTCATGCGGATGGTGGATAAGCTCGATAAAATGGGTGCAGAAAAACTGTCCTGCGCGCTTATAGACGATCTCGGCTTGTCTGAATACCAGACGGATGAAATTCTGGGGTTTATTACATACCCGGGCGACCCTTTTGATGTCCTGAATAAATACGGCGGCAAAAACGCGACGTTTGACTTGGGCGCCGCTGAACTTATGGCTATCAGGCAGCATATGAAAGGGTTCGGCGTGCCGGATTCGCATTTTAAAATCGACCTGTCCATAGCGCGCGGGCTGGATTACTACACCGGCTCCGTCTACGAGACGTATTTGGCGGATTTCCCCCAAGTCGGCTCCATATGCTCAGGCGGGCGTTATGACAACCTGGCTGGGTATTATACGGACAAGAGCCTGCCCGGCGTAGGCATTTCGATTGGCCTCACCCGTTTGTTTTTCATACTGCAGGAGCAGGGGCTATTGAGCGGGTCAGTCCTGACGGCGTCTGCAGACGTCCTGATTATCCCGATGACCGGCGACCTTTCCCACGCCGTCTCCCTGGCGACTTCGATGCGCGCCCGGGGGCTGCGCGTCCAAATCTACGGGGAAAACAAGAAGTTCAAGGCAAAACTCTCCTACGCGGATAAGCTTGGCGTGCCGTTCGTAGTTTTCCTGGGCGAAGACGAAATAAACAGCAACACGATAACCGTAAAAGACATGAAAAGCGGCGAACAAACCACAGCATCAGCAGGCATACTAACAGCCGGAATAGAAGAAAAAATAAAAACCCTAAAAAAAGGAGCACTAATAAAAGAATAATATCCAAACATTCGCACAAACGCCCCCGAGCATATCCCAATTGATCCATATTAACCAGCAAAGAATAAGCATTCTGACGAGCGCAATATTGTGACATGTGTCAAAATTGAGAATTTTTTCGATTTTTTTGTGACATGTAACACAAACGTAACAGCAATGGTGCATACTAATATATACATTACAGAGGTTATCGGCGAATTGTTGATTTTTACAACTCCATCGCTGTTATTATGATGAAAATCATCCACAATGTATATCTCTGGTTGGTAAAAAAAGGTTAAATGGGGGATTTATAAATGTTAAGGAAAAAAATGCTGGTGCTTTTTATAGCAATTATCCTCTCCTTTGGCGGTGTGGCGTATGCAGTGGGTGACACCCTTTCGGCGGATGGCGGCAAGGTTGACATTGAGACAATATCGTTTTTTGGCGAAGCCGTAAAAACACTGCGGGATTGCGAGCAGGAAGATACATCATATATCTCTTCGATCTCGCTGACGCTCGACAGCGACGTCATGATAGTGAACGGTGAAGAAATACCTGTAGAATCCCCACAAATGCTGGACGGCTACGAAGCGCTTCCAATTGCCGATATCGCCGAAGCTTTGGGCGCGTCTGTCGATATTGACAATGATTCCGGTGAAATCACAATCGTGGACGACGGTGAGGTCACCGTACTTGATACGCCGCCGGACGCAGATAGTATTCAACTATACGAAATACAGGACGTCGCCGATATATTGACGCTTGATTATATAGTAGAAGGCGACGAAATACTACTGACGCGTCCGTTTCAGTCAAAAATGTTGCTTGTCAGGATGCGTCACGGGAAAAATCTGCCCGACACCCATGGCGCCGCGGACTACATCTCTGACGGCAAAGGCCGGTATGTATTGAAGTATGATTCGGTTTCCCAGGCAAAAGAAGCTTATGACGCAGTTAAGGCCATGCCGGACTGCCAATATATTGCGCCGAACCGAATTTATTTCGCCTTTGGCGCCCCCTCAAGCGTAGGGATAATGCCGCTTGCAATGCCGGTGTCGTCCTGGGGCACCGCGCGCATAAACGCGCAACTGATGACGCAGCATCTTATTAATAACGGCAAAACAAGCACGCCCATAACCGTAGCTATTATCGATTCGGGAGTATACCCTGCCCATCCGCACCTTGCGGGCAGAGTGGTACCCGGGTATAATTTTTCATCGAGCAATCCCGGAAACCCCTTCGATACAAATGATGAGTATTATCATGGGACGCATGTTGCGGGGACTGTTGTAGATTGTACGCCTGAGAACGTGAAAATCATGCCGCTAAAGGTCCTGGATAAAAACGGCAGCGGCGACGAAGCTGCTGCTGTTAATGCTATTATCTGGGCGATCGACAACGGCGCAAAAGTCCTTAATATAAGTATAGGCACAGTAAATACCGTAGATGATCCGGACTCGGACTGGGATGAGCTTGTTAGGAACGCTTGCGAATATGTAGTAAGCAAGGGCGGCGTCATAGTATCAGCGGCAGGCGGTGCGGTCGGAATACCTCCGATAAACACAAAATTCGTTACACCGTCCAGGTTGTCAAGCGTTATTACGGTAGTTGCCACTGATGAAGCGGATAAAATCGCTGCTTTTTCAAATTTCGGCGACGCAGTTAATGTTTCGGCTCCCGGCGTAAAAATCATGAGCAGTCTGCCGTATAACTTGTATGCCGCGATGGATGGCACCTCCTTTGCCGCCCCCCACGTCTCCGCTGCCGCTGCTATGCTGATCCTTGATAACCCATTTCTTGATTTCAGCGGGGTAATGGAGGCGATCCATTCCATATGTGATGATTTGAGCGGGCAGGATTGGGACAGCACATATGGGTGGGGTATCATAGATTTTGCAAATTACGTCCCTTGCAGCCACGAATGGGACGACGGCATAGTGACTGCTCCAACATGTACCGAAGGCGGCTACACAACCTACACTTGCGAAAGCTGCGGCGAGACTGAAGACCGCGATTTCACACCGATCAACCCGAACGCGCACAGCTTCACAGTGCCTGACGGGACCGTGGCGCCAACTTGCACTGAGCAGGGGCATTCGACGTACAAGTGCGAGCGTTGTAATGAGACGAATACCATCGAAGGGGAACCTGCCCTTGGACACAGTTTAATTGTACCTGCCGTAACCGTGGCGCCGACCTGCAAGTCGCAAGGGTATACGACGTATGAGTGCGAACGCTGCGACGAGACTGAAGACCGCGATTTCACACCGATCAATCCGAACGCGCACAGCTTCACAGTGCCTGACGGGACCGTAGCGCCGACTTGCACTGAGCAGGGGTATTCGACGTACAAGTGCGAGCGTTGTAATGAGACGAATACCGTCGAGGGGGAACCTGCTCTTGGACACAGTTTAATTGTACCTGCCGTAACCGTGGCGCCGACTTGCACTACGCAAGGGTATACGACGTACAAGTGCGAACGCTGCGACGAAACCGAAGACCGCGATTTCACGCCAGTCAACCCGGACGCGCACAGCTTCACAGTGCCTACCGAAACCGTAGCGCCGACTTGCACTACGCAAGGGTATACGACATATAAATGCGAACGTTGTAATGAGACGAATACCGTCGAGGGGGAACCTGCCCTTGGACACAGCTTAATTGTACCTTCCGTAACCGTGGCGCCAACCTGCACGTCGCAAGGGTATACGACGTACAAGTGCGAACGCTGCGACGAGACTGAGGATCGCGATTTCACGCCAGTCAATCCGAACGCGCACAGCTTCACAGTGTCTGTCGGGACCGTGACGCCAACCTGCACGTCGCAAGGGCATTCGACGTACAAGTGCGAGCGCTGCGACGAGACCGAAAACCGCGATTTCACGCCAGTTAACCCGGACGCGCACAGCTTCACAGTGCCTGCCGAAACCGTAGCGCCGACTTGCACTGCGCAAGGGTATACAACGTATAAATGCGAACGTTGCAACGAAACCGAGGATCGCGACTTAAAGCCGGTCAACCCGAATGCACACAGCTTCACGCAAACTGTCGAGACCATAGCCCCAACCTGCTCTGACGGTGGCTATACGACATACAAGTGTGAGCGCTGCAACGAGACTGAAAAACGCGATTTCACTCCGGTCGACCCGAACGCGCACAGCTTCACGGTGCATACCGGAACTATAGCGCCGACGTGCTTGAACAGTGGCTGCATAACATACAGGTGCGAATACTGTAATGAGACGAATACCATCGATGGGGAGCCTGCTCTTGGACATAGCTTCACTATACCTAATGTGACCGTGGCGCCGACCTGCAAGTCGCAAGGGTATACGACGTACAAGTGCGAACGCTGCGACGAGACTGAGGATCGCGATTTCACACCGATCAATCCGAACGCGCACAGCTTCACAGTGCCTGACGGGACCGTAGCGCCGACTTGCACTGCGCAGGGGCATTTAACGTACAAGTGCGAGCGCTGCGACGAGACGAATACTGTCGTTGGGGAGCCCGCTCTTGGACACAGCTTGAATGTACCTGCCGGGACCGTGAAGCCGACCTGCACGTCTCAAGGGTATACGACATTCAAGTGCGAACGCTGCGACGAGACTGAAGACCGTGATTTCAAACCGATCGACCCAAACGCGCACAGCTTCATAGTGCCTGCCGGGACTGTGGCGCCGACTTGCACTGCACAGGAGCATTCGACATACAAGTGCGAATACTGCGACGAGACAAATACCGTCGATGGGGAACCTGCACTTGGACACAGCTTAATTGTACCTGTCAGGATCGTGAAACCGACCTGCACTGCGCAAGGGTATACGACGTACAAGTGCGAACGCTGCGACGAAACCGAGGATCGCGATTTCACTCCCGTCGATCCGGACGCGCACAAGTGGAGTAGCGGCGTTGTCACGATAGCAGCGACCGAAAAGGCAACAGGTGTAAAGACATACACATGTGAGCTCTGCAATGTCACAAAAACAGAAGTTATACCAATGCTAAAGTCCACTACAGAAACACCGCTCGGCGGATCGTTTGCAGGGCCTCCAATCACGGATACCGAACAGCAAGAAGAAATTGAAACAGAAGAAATACCGTTGACAGAGGCTAAAATTATTCCAGCGTTTATAAACGGCTACCCGGACAAGACTATCCGCTGCTCAAGCACGATGAGCAAAGAGGAATTTGTCACCATCCTGTTTAAGCTAAAGAACCCGGATGACTTGCCGGAAGCTGATACTGCTAACCCAACATTCAACGATGTGGCTTCTGACAGATGGTCTTACGACGCTATTGAGTGGGCTGTGCAAGCAGGTATTATCGAAGCCGATAGCGAAGGCAACTTCCAGCCTGCGCGGCCACTTACCCGCGCTGAGATAGCCGTCATGCTGCTCAAGGCAGAAGGCTGGACGGAAATGGCTGAAAATATTTTCAGTGACATAAGCGAACATCCGCATCGTGATGATATCCTCATGGCGGTAGAAGCAGGCATCTTTGTTGGCTACCCCGACGAGACATTCAAACCTGACGGCACTGCCACCAGGGCGGAGGTCATAACATCCCTGGTGCGTTACATGCTTGGCGGCGAACCTGCCGATGAAATGTGGGTCAATAAATCCGTTATATTCACCGATATATCACGCGAACACTGGGCATATAAGTACGTGGTGCTCGCGACGACCGGTTTTGAAGTCCTTCCTTAATCACATATAGTTTCTGGATCACTATAACTACAATACATTATTAGTCACTATTACCGATGAATTTGCTTCGTAATCCGCTCAATACTGTTTTAAATGTGAGTTTTACAACCATCACCGATTAATTAACAGATTATTAAAACTTAATTCACACAAAATATGCATTGTTGGTGTATAATGTGTGAATAAGCGGAGAGGGCGGGCAGCCGCGTATCCCGCCCGGCGCGGATGCGTGCCGGTGCGCTCCCTCCCCCTGCGGTCGTAACCGCCTCCCCGTTTATGATACCCGACCATCTTCCTCTCTTTCCACAAAACCCCCGATATCAATCGGGGGTTTTGTGGTTGCGGCAAACCCCTGCCATATGATATACTCAAAACATCTCAACAGCAACTGGAAGAGGCGGGGATCTATATGGCTAAACTATATTTCCGGCACGGGGCGATGAACAGCGGAAAAACCGCTAATATGCTGATGGTCGCCCACAATTATCTGGCTCAGGATAAGGATGTTATTATACTTAAACCCTCAAAAGACACGCGCTGGGGAGCGGACCACGAGGTGAAATCCCGCGCAATAACCGCTGCCTTTACCGCAATCCTCATTAAAGATACTGACGACCTGGCGTTAATTGTTGAGTCTCAGGCAAAAAAAATCCACGCCATACTCGTGGAAGAAGCGCAGTTCCTGTCTAAAGAGCATGTTCGGCAGCTGGCTACAATAGCGGACGATTACGACATACCGGTACTTTGCTATGGGTTAAGATGCTCCTTTATGGATGGCGAGATGTTCGAGGGGAGCATAGCGCTGATGTATTGGGCGGACAGCATCGAAGAGATCAAGACAGTGTGCGAATACTGCCGGAGCAAGGCGACAAAGAACCTGCTGCGGATCAACGGAGTCCCACAGTATAAAGGCGATACCGACGTCGTAATGGGCGATGTGGGCGGCACGACCCTGGTATTCACGCCCGTATGCCGTAAGCACTACCTGCACCCGCCTAATCTATAAATAACTATTCAGAAGAAAATCTACTCGTCCAGTTTTAGCACCGCCATGAACGCCTCCTGCGGGACGTCTACCGAACCCAGGCTGCGCATACGTTTTTTACCCTCACGCTGCTTTTCGAGCAGCTTTTTCTTTCGTGTAATGTCGCCGCCGTAACACTTTGCCAGGACATCTTTTCGCAGGGCTTTGATCGTCTCGCGCGCGATTATCTTACCCCCGATAGCAGCTTGTACCGGGACTTCAAACAACTGGCGCGGTATATTATCTTTGAGCTTTTCAACAATTTTACGACCGCGCGCGTAAGCTTTGTCCTTGTGGACGATGAACGACAGGGCATCGACCATTTCGCCCTTCAGCAGTATATCGAGCCTAACAAGGCTGGACGGGCGGTAGCCTTGGAAATCGTAATCCAGCGACGCGTAACCGCGGCTGCGTGACTTGAGCGCGTCAAAGAAATCGTATATGACTTCATTGAGCGGCATTGCATACCTCAACTCCACACGCGTGGAATCCAGATATACCATTTCTTTATAATCCCCGCGCCTGTCCTGACACAGCTCCATTATATTGCCGACGTATTCGGGCGGGCAGATGATCGAAGCGTCGATAAACGGTTCCTCCGCTAACTCGATCTGTGAAGGATCCGGGTAGTTGAGCGGGTTGTCGATAGTGATTACCTGTCCATCCGATTTCGTGATACGGTAAATGACGCTGGGCGCAGTCATGATCAGTTCGAGGTTGTATTCGCGCTCAAGCCTCTCGCCGATTATCTCCAGGTGAAGAAGCCCGAGAAAGCCGCAGCGGAAACCAAAGCCCAGGGCAGCCGATGATTCAGGCTCGTAGCTGAGCGCCGCGTCGTTGAGTTTGAGTTTTTCCAGTGCGTCGCGCAAATCCGGATATTTTGCGCCATCGGTGGTATATAACCCGGAAAATACCATAGACTGTACTTTTTTATAGCCTGGAAGCGGCTCCTCCGCGGGGTTGTCGGAGCCTGTGACCGTGTCCCCTACAGTCGTGTCACCGACATTTTTTATACTCGCGGTCAAATACCCGACGTCGCCGGCTGACAAAACGTCGCATGGCGCCATCCCGACCGGGCGCATATGGCCGATCTCGACGACGCGGTACTTCGCGCCGGTCGACATCAGGAAGATCTCCATATCGCGCCGTATCTGCCCGTCGAAAACACGGATAGAAACGATGACGCCCCTGTAAGCATCGTATTGGCTGTCGAAAATCAGCGCCCGCAGCGGCGCGTCCACATCGCCTTTTGGCGCCGGGATATCCGCAACTATACGCTCCAGTACATCATCGATGCCGAGACCGCGTTTTGCTGAGATTTCCGGCGAGTCCTCCGCCGGGATTCCGATAATGTCCTCTATTTCTTTTTTTACGCGCAGCGGCTCGGCGGCCGGCAGGTCTATTTTGTTTATTACCGGGAGTATTTCAAGATTATGATCGAGCGCAAGATAAGTGTTCGCCAATGTCTGGGCCTCGACGCCCTGCGCCGCGTCGACTACTAGGATCGCCCCCTCGCACGCGGCAAGCGAGCGGGAAACCTCATAGTTGAAATCGACGTGACCTGGCGTATCTATCAGGTTAAGCCTGTATTCCCGCCCATCGTTTGCGGTATACGATAACCCGACTGCCCGGGCTTTTATCGTTATGCCACGCTCGCGTTCGAGCTCCATATTGTCAAGTATCTGATCCTCCATCTCCCGCGCGTCGACAGCGCCGCACTTTTCCAGGAGCCGGTCGGCAAGCGTGGACTTGCCGTG